>Ga0209475_10000096_pt1 | contig 279147 bp, 264 predicted proteins | sample tdDd471_FD_187128 | JGI IMG/M metagenome (GOLD analysis project Ga0209475, IMG submission 187128) | Marine sediment microbial communities from the Atlantic coast under amendment with organic carbon and nitrate - tdDd47.1 (SPAdes)... | ecosystem: Environmental > Aquatic > Marine > Coastal >... | reverse complement strand
CCGATATGCCCAGTCCGCCGGGAAAGCGGCCCATCAGTCTTCCCATGCTCTCCAGCAGTTCCTCGGCAATTCTGGATCGCTCCAGCATCACCCCCATGAAGATAAACAAGGGCACCGCCAACAAAACGTCATTGGTCATGGTGCCGTAAATCCGCTCCGGAATCAGGCCGATGAAATCGCTGTCGATCGCGTCAAAATAAATGCCGATAGCGGCGAACAGGATCGCCGTGCCTCCAAGGGTAAAGGCCACTGGAAAGCCGGCCATCAGGAATAACACCACTGCCGCGAACATCATGAGGAACAGGATGATATTCAGGTCCATCACACGGTCTCCGGCTTTTCTTCGGCGAGATGTTCAATATCCAGCAGGGTGAACAGGGCGCGCAGCAGCAGGGAAACGCCCTGCAAGAACAGGGTGACGATAAAAAACAGGATCATGCTTTTCAGCAGGTAAACCGCCTGAATGCCGCTCGATTCAATGGAGCCTTCCAGGCTGTCCCAGGAGGCGCTGACGTAGGGCCAGGCCATCCAGCCGATGACGGCGGTCATGGGAAACAGGAAGAGGAAGGCGCCGATCAGGTTGACCCACGCCTTGGTTTTATCACTGAAGCGGCAGTAAAATACATCGACCCGGACATGGCCGTTATGACGCAGGGTGTAGGCCGCCGCCCCGAGAAAAATCATGCTGTGCATATACAGCAGGCTTTCCTGAAAAAAAATTGATCCGCTATGGAATATATAATGGCCGACGACAATGGCGAACTGCGCCAGCACCAGAAGCAGGGTCAGCCAAGACAGGATCCGGCCGGTCCATTCACTGAGACGGTCGATCGTGGCGGCGATGTTTCGTAGGAGATTGATCAGCACGGATATTACAACTTCGGTCCAAAATTTTCCTCAAGACGGCGGGCCCGGAGATAGGGCTCATCGGCGACGGCGCCCCAGGCCATCGCCGCCCGGCGGCTGTCCATATAGCTGTTGTATATTCTTTTGGTCAGGTCATCGGTCCGGGCGATTTCCTGCATTACCTGATCGGACGTGCGCAGCAGGTTTTGCATGATGTCATCGGAAAAGGTCTTGAGCCGGACGCCATGCTTTTCCACCAGGGTTTTTAACGACACCGCATTGCGGACATTGAATTCCGCCAGTGATTTCTGATAATTGTCGCCGGCGACGGCGGTGATGATCGCCTGGTCGGACGGACTGAAGCTGTTCCAGACCTCAAGGTTGAAGCCGGCGGCGATCGCCGCGCCCGGTTCATGAAAGGCCGATGTGTAATAAAATTTGGTGATGTTATGGAAACCGAAAGCCAGGTCGTTCCACGGCCCGACCCATTCGGAGGCGTCGATGTTGCCCTGGCTGAGCGCCAGATAGATTTCACCGCCCGCCTTGGTCACCGGTGTCGCGCCCAGCCGTTGCAGAACCTCGCCGCCCAGTCCCGGAATGCGGATCCGCAGGCCTTTGAAATCCTCAAGGCTGTTGATTTCCTTCTTGTACCAGCCGCCCATCTGAATGCCCGTATTGCAGCACAGCAGCGATTTGATGTTGAACCGGCCCGCCAGTTCATCCCACAGCTTCTGGCCGCCGCCGTAATTGATCCACTGGCTCAGTTCCGTAGCCGTCAGGCCAAAGGGCACCGCGGCGAAAAAGGCGAAGGCCTTATGCTTGCCCTGCCAGTAATAATCCGGCCCATGATAAATATCGGCCTTGCCGCCGCGCACCGCATCGAACGCCCCGAGCGGCGGCACCAGCTCATTGCCGGCATAGACCTTGATCCGGATCCGGCCATCGGTCGCCGCCTCAATATCCCGGGCCATCTGTTCGGCGCGGGTGCCCAGACCGGGGAATTTTTTCGGCCAGGTGGTGACCATCTTCAGTTTTCTTTTTCCCGCCGCGTAGGCGGGGGCGGCGAGCGGCGCTGATGCGGTTGCGCCAATCGTTGCGGCGGCGGTGGATTTAAGGAAGGTGCGACGCTTCATGAGCAAGTCCCTATATGGTTGATTTTTTGTATTTTTTACATGAGTATAAATATCCTGCCGGCAAAGACAAGATAACAGAAGCGATAAATTGGCAAGCCGGGGACAAAAGCCGCCGCCCGCTTGCGGCCATTATTTGTTCACCGGCGACCAGCCTTCGCCGTCCAGAATTTCGAGAGGTTGAAAATTGATCTTATAGGCCATCTTCGGGCTGTCCTTGACCCAGTATCCCAGATAGACATAATCCAGACCCAACAGGCGCGCCCGGGCGATATGGTCCAGAATGACATAGGTTCCGAGGCTTCTTTTCCTGAAATCGGCGCTGACATCATAGAAACTGTAAACCATGGACAGGCTGTCCGCCATGATGTCGGTCAGGGTCACCGCGAGCAGTCGCCCGGGGTTCTCCGCCCCGCCCCCTTGCTGTTCCGGCAAACGATATTCGATCAGGCAGGTGTTTATCGGGCTGCATTCGACCATGTTTTTATATTCGTCATAGGTCATTTCAGACATGCCGCCGTCCGGGTGTCGGTCGGCGAGATAGGCGCTGAGCAGATCATATTGTTCCCGGGTTATCCTGTTGGCGCGCTTGCTGACCAGCAGGTCCCCATTCAGCCGGACAAGGCGGCGTTGCGTTCGGTTTGGCCGAAAGCTGGCGGTCGGGATGCGAACGGATTTGCATTCGGTGCAGTAATCACAGCTCGGCCGGTAGGCAATATCCTGACTGCGCCGAAATCCGACCTTCATCAGGGACTCATGCAGCGCCTGGGGGTTTTCATCGTTGAGTTCGGTGAAAACCTTGCGTTCCTGCTTGCCGTCAAGATAGGGACATGCGCCGGGCGCCGTCACATAGAAGCGGGGAAATTGCGAGAAGGGATTCGTCACCTCTATAGCTTTCTGTCACTGTTTCACTGGCTGTTTCGCCGGATCGGGAAAATCTGCATTCTTCCGAAAAGGGCGCGATTCAGTATAACCCATAATACCACGGAGCGAAAAAGGAATATCCCAGCCATAATATCAAAATCAGGGGAATGCCGACTTTCAGGAAATCATTGAACTTGTAATTGCCCGGCCCCATGACCAGAAGGTTGGTTTGATAACCCATGGGGGTGGCGAAGGAACAATTGGCGGCGAAAATAACCGCCGTGACAAACATCATCTGATCCGCGCCAAGCTTGTCGGCGATATTGATTGCGATCGGGGTAAACAGCACGGCGGTTGCATTATTGCTCAGCATATTGGTCAGCAGCGCGATCAGCAAAAAGAAGGCGGACAGGGTTACGGCGACGCTTGATCCCTCCAGCAGGTGAATCATGCCTTCGGCGAGAAAGGACGCCCCGCCGGTGGCCTGCAGGGATACGCCCATCGCCAGCGCCGCGCCAATGAGCAGGAAGATGCGGCGGTCGACGGCCCGGCTCGCCTGGCGGATGTTCAGGCAGCCAAGGGCGATCATCAGAAAGGCGCCGCAGGTCGCGGTAATCGGGATCGGGATGATGCCGGTCGAGGCGAAGGCGACGACGGCGGTGAAAATGCCCAGGGCTTTCCAGCTGTCGGAACGGATAACAACTTCCCGGGTTGACCATTCCATCAGCAGAACATCCTTGTTGGTCCGAAGGGCGGTGATCTGGATCGAATTGCCGACGACGAGCAGAATGTCGCCGGCCTCAAGCCGTATTTCATTCATCGCGGAGCGGAGCATGCGCGAGCGGCGCTGGATACCCAGAACCTTGCAGCCGCCCTGCAGATGATAACCGACCTGCTCCAGGGTCCGGCCGTCAAGACGCGACGCCGGGGCGACGATCACTTCGGCGATTTTCTCCCCGCGGGAGACTTCATGGATGGTGTCGGCTTCGGTTTCATCGGCGCTCGGCGCGGTCAATATGCCCTTCAGCAGGTTGGGATATTTGGACAGTTTTTCCGTCAGGATGCTGCGCGTCGTCGCCAGAATAATCGAATCGCCTTCTTCGAGGGTAATGTCATCAAAGGGCGGCAGAAAGCTTTTGGCGCCCCGCTGGACCAGTCTTACCGTCATCCGCGACAGGTCGGGAAACATGCCGGCCACCGATTTCTTGCCGATCAGGGAATTGCCGGCCACCAGGTCCAGCTGGACGATAAACTGCTTGCCGGTGATGATCTGGGCGCTGTCGGCAGGGGACAGCTTGCTGGGCAAAATCAGCGGGGCGATCAGCAGAACGTAAAGCAGACCAAGCCCGGCCAGGAACAATCCGGGCAGCGTAAAATCAAAAAAACCGATTTCCAGCCCGGTCTGGCTTTTATAGGCGCCGGCGACCAGAAGATTGGTGCTTGAGCCGATCAGGGTGGTCATGCCGCCGAGAATGGCGACAAAACTGAGCGGCATCAGCATCAGGCCGGCGGAACGCTCCATTTTATCCATCAGGGTGATCATGATGGGGATGAAAATAACCACCACCGGCGTATTGTTGAGCAGGGCGCTGATCACCATCACCGTGAGCAGGCAGGCGACAATGATTGTCCGGGGGTGATTGGCGCCATGCCTGACAATGATCTGGGCCGGCGATTCAAGGGCGCCGGTCTGCACCATGCCCTGTCCGATGACCAGAAGGGCGAGAATGGTCACCAGCGCCGGGTCGGCAAAACCGGCGAGCAATGTTTTCAGGTCGAGCAGGGAGACGCCGTCCGGGTCATAAAGGGGCATGAAGTGAAACAACAGCAACAGGACCGCAATGGTGCCCAGGGACGTGACTTCCATGGGGATTCGATCAAAGGCGTAAAATATGATTGCGGTTAAAATTATTGCAAAAACCGCCCACATCTGGACAGATGAATCCAATAGCTCCATAGGGTATTTCCCACGCTTAGCCCGTCTACAATATACACCGCAGAAGTGTATATTGTTATTTTTCAACATCATAGCAAGGGAGAATGTTTCTGTCGCTGAAAAACGTTCTGTCTGAAAAAAAACATCGCCGTTTCATAAAGCCAGTTCCGGCTTCGGCGTTAGGCGAAATCACATGAAATCTTCGGGCAGAATGGGGGATTCCCGGAGCATCAAAATCGTGATGCGCCGGTTTTCCGGCCGCAGGGGGCGATCGGGCAGCAGGGGTTCCGTCGCGGCCTTGCCCTGAACCTCGGCGACCCTGTTGGCGGAAATGCCTGACTCGCTGAGGACGCGGCGGCTGCTGTTGGCCCGGTCCGAACTCAGTTCCCAGTTGCTGTAATTATCCCTGCCGGTAAAGGGAGAAGCATCCGTATGTCCGGTAATGGAAATACGATTTGGCATTTTCTCTATGACGGTTGATATTTTCCGCAGCATATTTTCGGCATATTTATAAAGGACCGCTGATCCGGGGCGGAACATGGCCCGGTTGTCCTTGTCCACAAGCTGAATCCGCATGCCGTCCTTGGTGATGTCAATCAGAAGCTGGTCATTCAATTTTGACAATTCAGGGCTTTCCTGGATGCTCACCCGAAGGTCTTTCGCCATTTGTTCGAAATAATCCTGCTCTTTTTTGGCGACCAGTTCCGGATATTTTTCCGCTTCGGGTTTCGCTTTGCCCTGACTTTCCTCTTGGGACTGAACTTTTGTCGGTGTCGTCGGAATGGAAACGGTAACGGCGCTGTCCTGGGCGCCGTCGTTATTCAGCGACACGCCGCCCAGAATATCACCGGAGCCGGATGAGGCGTTTGTCGAGGCGACGGTTGGTGAAAAATAATCGGCAAGCCCCTCTCTCTGTTGCTTGGAAGTGGAATTCAACAGCCACAGGAGCAGGAAAAAGGCCATCATGGCGGTGACAAAGTCGGCATAGGCCACCTTCCAGGCGCCGCCGTGACGACCGCCGGAAACTTTTTTTATCCGTTTTATGATTATCGGGCGCGCGTCATCCGCCATGAGTATACCACCATTATTTACGCATCAGGTCTGTTTGGAGATCATAATGATGGCCTAAGGTTAAAATAATGTTAGTCCGTTTCAAGAAAACAGCAGGCTGTTCCGCATGCTACAGGTCCGAGGACCGGTTGACATGAACGGTAAAGCCTTCCTTGCGCAGGCTGTCGAGGATTTGCTGCAGATTTTCCCGGTCCCGGGTTTCCAGGGTCACGTTGGAATAGGTTTCCTTGGCCGGAAGCTCGGTGAAAAGCCGGTGATGGGAGACATCGATAATATTACCGCCCAGGTCGCCGATGATTTTGGAAATCTGGGCCAGGGCGCCCGGGACGTCAAGCAACTCGATTCGCAGCCGGGTAATGCGCCCCTCTCTCACCAGGCCGCGCATCAGCAGGGAGGCCAGCAGGCGGGGATCAATATTGCCCCCACTGACGATCATGCCGACTTTTTTGCCGGCAAATATTTCGGGATAGCTCTGAACGGCGGCCAGAGGGGCCGCGCCGGCGCCTTCGGGCACGGTTTTTTCAATGGTCATCAGCATGCAAACCGCCTCTTCCAGGGCATTTTCGTTGACCAGCAGAATGTCATCGACCAGATCCTTGCAGATATCATAGGTCTTGTCACCGATGTTTTTCACGGCGATCCCCTCGGCGAGGGTGGAGCCCTGCGGAACGTAATCCTGGTTATGAACCGCGCGATAAAGGGACGGGAATCTTTCCGCCTGCACGCCGATGACCTTGATGTCGGGGTTTATTTCCTTGGCCGCCACCGCCACCCCGGCGATCAGCCCGCCGCCGCCCACCGGAACCAGTATAATATCCAGGTCAGGGCAGGCCTGCATCATCTCAAGCCCGATAGTGCCCTGACCGGCGATCACTTCCGGGTCATTGAACGGGTGGACCAGGGTCAGATTCTGTTCCCGGGCGAGTTTATGGGCATGGTCGGCCGTATCATCGAACCGCTCGCCATAAAGGACGACATGGGCGCCATGTTCTTCGGTCTGGCGCACCTTGACAAAGGGCGTATTGACCGGCATCACGATGGTGGTCGGGATGCCGAGCCGGCTGCCGTGATAGGCGACGCCCTGGGCATGGTTGCCGGCCGAGGCGGCGATGACGCCGTTTTTTTTCTGGTCATCGGTCAGGTTGATCAGTTTATTCAGCGCGCCGCGTTCCTTGAAGGAGGCGGTGAACTGAAGATTTTCGAATTTAAGGTGAATTTCGGCGCCGGTCAGTTTTGACAGGGTGATTGACCTGGTCAAGGGGGTCGCGACGATGGCGCCTTTCAAGGCGTCTGCTGCTCGTTGAATATCTTCAATGGTGACCGAATGGCTCATTTTGCGCATGTTAAATCCGAATATATATAAAGTTTAAGCTACAATTAATGCATGATATATGGTTTGTGGCGCCAAAAGTCCAAAATAATTTGCTGAAAAGCCCCGAAAAGACTAATTGAGCAGGCAGAAAACGCCGTAACAGCTATTGAAGCCGTATTTAAAGACAAAATACAGAATCATATCGAAGGCCAGCAACATGACGCAAAGGGGCAGTCCGGCATATTTCAGAATATAGAAATAAGCCCATTTTGTCGGTTTCGGGCTTGAAATCTCATGGCCCATAACCTCTTGTCTGAATTTTTTCCCGCCAAACATTGAAAAACCGTTTAAATAAAATGTCTTTTTCATAAACTAGCACAGATACTATAATATGCCATCCGGCGAAATAAAATGAATAACGGGAACCAGGTGAACCATAAATAATCATGACAGAATTAATAATCGACTGGAACCAGATATCGCAGATCGGATGGGAACAGCTTTTGGCCAGGGTGGAGAATTCCTCCTTTCAGCAGGCCTGGGCTTATGGCGCCATATTTGCCCAGCGCAGCATACATATCAGCCGTTTTGTGATATATGAGGGCAGCGAACCTGTCGGCATGGGGCAGATCGTGACCCGACGGTTTTTTGGTCTTATCAAAATCGCCCTGCTTTTGCGGGGCCCCGTGTGGCTGCGTGAGGTCACGACTGCGCAGAAAAAACAGGCCCTGAACAAGATTCGTCAGCGTTATCCCCTGAAATGGCTAAATTTTTTCGCCTTCAGCCCGGAAGAGGACACCGGCCGGGAAAATTATGACCGGGAAAATTATGAAAAGATGGGATTCCGCAAAATCATTACCGGCTATTCGACGGTGCTGGTAAATCTCGGGCAATCAGAAGACCAATTGTGGCGGGATTTATACGGCAAGAACCGCACCAGCATTCGCAAGGCGGAGAAGGCCGGTTTCGATGTCCAGTTCGGCGATCACCGGCATGCGCAAATCGACTGGCTGCTGTCCCATGAAAGCAAACAGCAAAAGGACAAGAAATATCAGGGGCTGCCGGTCGGGCTGGTGCAGCGTTATGGTCACGCCAGCCTCAGGGACCGGGGCGTTCTGACGGCTTTTGCGATCAAGGAAGGCGAAGAGATGCCGATTGCCGGGGCCCTGTTTCTGTGCCACGGCAATTGCGCGACCTATCATATCGGCTGGAACGGCAAGGAGGGGCGCAAATGCAATGCCCTGAATTTGCTGCTGTGGCATGCGATACTGAAATTAAAGCAAAGGGGCATTGTAACGCTGGATCTCGGCGGTGTGAACACGGAAGAGGGCGCCGACATCGCCCGCTTTAAATTCGGTTTTGGCGGCAGGATCGTCCATCTGCCCGGGACCTTTATGTGATGGGCGGGGTCCCGCCGGCCGGCCAAACCGCTGGCGACGGAGGCTGTTGTGGAGTGGCTGGGCGGAAAGCCGGAACAGCCGCCTGACAATGTTTCATCCCGCTGACGATATACTGGTCCGGCTGCGGCGCACTAAATAAATTTCAGCAAATTTTACTGAAATAAGACTTCCTTAACTCCCTTTTTTTATAACTGTTTCAAATAAGGACGGAATTAATGATTCCGCAGGCGATTTTCATGCGGAATAAGAGGCTTGAGTTAATATGCTTATAATTGTTGGTTTTATCGTCACGATGGGGATGGTTTTCGGGGGCTATGTTTTTGCCGGCGGCAAGATGGCCCCCATATTAAAAGCCCTGCCGCTTGAGGGGATGATTATCGGCGGTGCGGGAATCGGCTCCTTCATGGTAAGCAATGGCGGCGGGGTTGTTAAAAAGGCCTTGAAAGGACTGGGGCACGCCTTTAAAGGTCCCAAATGGAAATCCGAGGACTATACAGATCTGCTCTGCCTGATGTTCCTGCTGACAAAACTGATCAAGACCAAGGGCGTCATCGCACTCGAAACGCATATTGAAAATCCCGAGGAAAGCAAGATATTTGAAAATTTTCCCAAGGTGAGTTCAGATCATCATGTGGTTGAATTTATCTGTGATTACCTGCGGATGACGACGATGAATTTTGATGACCCTCACCAGGTCGAGGATATTTTACTGAAAGATCTTGAAAAGCATCATCATGAGGAAAGCGAGGGCGCCCATGCCCTGGGGGTTTTGGGCGAAGCCTTCCCGGCGCTGGGGATTGTGGCGGCGGTGCTGGGAATTATTAAAACCATGGGCAGCATTGATCAGCCGGTCGAGGTGCTGGGCGCCATGATTGGCGGGGCGCTTGTGGGAACCTTCCTCGGGATTCTGATTTCTTACACCATCGCCAGCCCAATGGCGGTCAAACTGCAGCAGGTTGTCGATGAGGAAAGCCACTTTTTCAACGTGATCAAGGATATAATCGTCTCACATCTGCACGGCAACGCGCCGCAGATTTCGGTTGAGATTGGCCGGAAAAGCGTTCCAAGCCATATGCAGCCCAGTTTTTACGACCTGGATGAAGCGGTCAATGAACTCCCCAATGATATTCTGAAATAACCGGGATATTCTGAAATAACCGGACGCGGTGCCCTCAGAAGGTTTGATTTTTCAGGATTTCGGCGGCTTTTGGCGCGAAATAGGTCAATATGCCCGCCGCGCCGGCCCGTTTGAAGGCGAGCAGGCTTTCCATCATGACTTTATCCAGATCGAGCCAGCCGTTCTGCGCCGCCGCCTGCAGCATGGCGTATTCGCCGCTGACCTGATAAGCGAATGTCGGCACGGAAAATTCCGCTGTCACCCGCTGGATAATATCAAGATAGGGCATGCCCGGCTTGACAATCAGCATATCCGCTCCTTCATCAAGGTCCAGAGCCACTTCGCGCAGGGCTTCGGCGCTGTTGGCCGGGTCCATCTGATAGCTTTCCTTGCCGCCGGATTTGATGTTGCCGCTGGAGCCGACGGCATCCCGGAAGGGACCGTAAAAGGCCGAGGCGTATTTGGCGGCATAGGCCATGATCTGAACATTGGGCAGGCTGTGTTCTTCCAGCGCCTCCCGGATAGCGCCAACCCGTCCATCCATCATGTCCGACGGGGCGAGAATGTCGCAACCGGCCTCGGCCTGAATCAGGGCCTGCTGGACCAGCGTGTCCAGCGTGGCGTCATTGGCGACATAGCCATCAATGACAATGCCGTCCTGGCCATGGCTGGTATAGGGGTCCAGCGCCACATCACAGATGACGCCGATGTCCGGCACGGCATCCTTGATCGCCCGGGTCGTCCGACATATCAGGTTGTCGGGGTTCAGGGCTTCCCGACCGTCCTCGCCTTTAAGTTCCTGTGGAGTCTGCGGGAAAAGGGCGATCGCGGGAATGCCCGCTTTTGCCGCCTTTTCAATTTCAGGCAGCAGCAGGTCAATGGAAAGCCGGGCGACCCCCGGCATGGAGGCGACATCGGTTTTCCGCTTGCTGCCCTCCTGGACGAAAACAGGCCAGATCAGATCGTTGACCGACAGGTTGTTTTCCCGGACCAGACGTCTTGTCCAGTCCGATTTGCGGTTTCTTCTGGGGCGCGTATAGGGGTAAATACCCGGAATTAAAGTCGTGTTCATTTTATAATGGCCTGATTGTATATTGTGACGCACTTTAAAGGCTGGCGGTGATTTTACCAAGTATTTTCATCGGATATAAAGGATTTTAGGGTTGGTTAAGGGCTTGTTAGGAGTTTGTATCGTATAACATTGCCGTTGGATAACATAAAATTACCGATTACAGGAAATATTAATGATGTCATTGGCAGGTCACAGCAGCAGTCTGATTGGGGGACATGAAACACCGGAAGCGCGAACGAGCTTGAACTTCCTGGAGTGTCTGCGCCTGATTGAAAGACTTCACAGAAGAATGCTGGACATTGTGAAAAATCGCCTGGATGGCGAGGGCCTGACCGACGTGAACAGCGTTCAGGCCCTGTTGCTGTATAATATCGGTGATCATGAAATGACCGCCGGTGATCTTCGGAACCGGGGCTATTATCTGGGATCAAACGTATCCTACAACCTGAAAAAGATGGTCGAGGCCGGCTACATCAATCAGGAACGCGCGGAACATGACAGGCGGGCGCTTCGCATCTGGCTCAGCGAGAAGGGCAAGAGTGTTCGCAATCTCGTCGGCGATCTTTTTGACGAAAATCTCCACATTGTCAAAGAGAAGGGCGTCTTTGATGACCGGAATGTCACCGAATTGCGTAATTCCCTTCGCAAGCTGGAAAGCTTCTGGAGCGATCAGTTAAGATTCCAGACTTTTTAACAGCCTTGATATGAATCAAGTAATTCTCCCCAACCAAAGAATATATTCTTAACAGACGTTTGACAGCGGAATATGCTGTCGATATTCTATCTGTCTTGTTTATATATTTAACACTGTGCTTTAGTATGTTAGTATGTTAAGGCCGTGGGAAAGATACTAAAACATACAGGTTTTGTGATGAGCGTTTGCAAGAACGTGAAGGTGATATTTTTGAGTTAGGCCGTGAAATGGATTACAATCGGGTATTTTCTGACGCTTTGAAAAAAATTAAGCAGGAAGGACGTTATCGCGTCTTTATGGATATTGAGCGTCAGCGGGGCAGCTTTCCAAAGGCTGACTGGCATACGGATCACGGCACCAAGGAAATCACGGTATGGTGCAGCAATGACTATCTTGGCATGGGACAGCATCCCAAGGTCATCGGCGCCATGGAAGACGCCCTGAAAAATGTCGGCGCCGGCGCCGGCGGCACCCGCAACATCAGCGGCACAAATCATCTGCATGTGCTTCTGGAACAGGAACTGGCCGATCTGCACAATAAAGAAGCCGGCCTGCTGTTCACCTCGGGCTATATCTCCAATGAAGCGACGATCAGCACGATGGCGAAATTACTGCCGGGCTGCGTCATTTTCTCCGATGAGCTGAATCACGCCTCAATGATCGAAGGCATTCGCAACAGCGGCTGTAAAAAACATATCTTCCGCCATAATGATGTGGAGCATCTTGAAAGCCTGTTGCAGGCGACGGAACCGGGGCTGCCTAAATTAATCGCCTTTGAATCGGTATATTCCATGGATGGTGATTTCGCCCCGATCAAGGAATTCTGTGATCTTGCGGACAAATATAATGCGCTGACCTATCTGGATGAGGTCCATGCGGTCGGCATGTACGGCAAGCGCGGCGGCGGCGTGGCCGAACGGGAAGGTCTGATGGAGCGGCTTACGGTGATTGAAGGAACGCTCGGCAAGGCCTTCGGCCTGATGGGCGGCTATATCACGTCGACCTTTGATATTGTCGATGCGGTGCGCAGCTTCGCGTCCGGCTTTATCTTCACCACGTCGCAGTCCCCGGTGATTACCGCCGGCGCCCTGGCCAGCGTACGCCACCTGAAGCAAAGCCAGATTGAACGGACCATTCATCAGGAAAGGGCCAACCGCCTGAAAGAAAAAATGCGCGCCGCCGATCTGCCGGTCATGCCGTCCGTCAGCCATATCGTGCCGGTTCTGGTTGGCGACCCGGTCATCTGTAAACAGGCCTCTGATATTTTGCTTGAGGAATATGACATTTATGTTCAGCCGATTAATTTCCCGACGGTTCCGCGCGGGACGGAGCGGCTGCGCTTCACCCCAAGCCCGCTGCACAACGACGAAATGATGGATCATCTGGTGGACTCCATGAAGGCCGTCTGGGCAAGGCTCGACGTTAACAGATTCGTCAGGGCCGCCTGAAAAGACAGACAGGAGACGGATGAATGAACAGTGATACGGATGAGTATCTTGTCGAATTCATCCAGATCGGGGCCTCGGTCAAGGTTTCGGCCGTCGATCCCCAGTCCGGGCGGGAGGTTTCCATCGTCGGTCCGGCGAACGCCCCCCGCAGTCAGTTGTCGCGCGTCGCCGTGAATAAACTGAAATTCATCCTTTCCAAGGAAAAAAGCTGACTCCCGCCGGAAGGGGCTATTTTTACGATACATACAGTAGGAAAATGCGCCGTCCTATGATATTAAACGGCAGGAAGGCTGGATCTGAAATGATCTGGCGTGGGCTTTCTGATTAAGGTGCGAATAATGAACAGTAAAATCATAGCGTTAGCGGGTGATCATGGCGGATATGAGCTGAAGGTCATGCTGAAAAACTTTCTGTTGAAAAAAGGCTATGAGGTGCTGGACCTGGGCAGCAATGGACCCGAGTCGGTAGATTACCCGGATTACGCCAACGCCCTGGCCGCGGCGATCAAGGAAGACAAGGCGTCGCGCGGCGTTCTTGTCTGCGGTTCCGGCATTGGCGTCAGCATCGCCGCCAACCGGCATGCCCATATCCGGGCCGCCCTTGTTCATGACCGGCTGACCGCGGAATTGTGCCGACAACACAACAATGCCAATGTGCTGGTGATGGGCGGGCGCGTCATTGGGCCTGACGTGGCGAAGGATTGTCTCGACGCCTTTTTAAATACCAAATTTGACGGGGGAAGACATCAGCGTCGCATTGACAAAATGTCTTGAAAATTAAGTGATTAAGTTGATTTAAGGATTTACTGATTATGACCACATCCACAGACATGAGCCGTTTTTTTAATGCATCGCTCAGCGAAACGGACCCGGAACTGCTCAACAGCATTAACCTGGAACTGGGCCGGCAGCAGGAACATATCGAACTTATCGCCTCCGAAAATATTGTCAGCCGGGCGGTGATGGAGGCGCAGGGGTCCGTGCTGACCAACAAATATGCCGAGGGCTACCCCGGGCGGCGCTATTATGGTGGTTGTGAATATGTCGATATTGCGGAAAGTCTCGCCATTGAGCGGGCGAAAAAACTGTTCAACGCCCAGTTTGTCAATGTTCAGCCCCATTCCGGGGCCCAGGCCAATGGCGCGGTGAATCTGGCGCTGCTGCAGCCGGGCGATACGATCCTCGGCATGTCGCTGGCCGCCGGTGGTCATCTGACCCACGGCGCGCCGCCCGCCCAGTCGGGCAAATGGTTCAACGCCGTGCAATATGGCGTCAGCCGCAAAGACGCCATGGTTGATTTTGATGAGGTGGCGCGTCTGGCGCGGGAACATCAGCCGAAACTGATCATTGCCGGCGGGTCGGCCTATCCGCGCTTTATTGATTTCAAGCGCTTCCGGGAAATCGCCGATGAGGTCGGAGCCTATTTCTGGGTTGATATGGCGCATTTCGCCGGTCTGGTCGCCGGTGGCGCGCATCCTAATCCGCTGGAGCACGCCCATGTGGTGACAACGACAACCCATAAAACCCTGCGCGGCCCGCGCGGCGGTATGATCCTGACCAATGATCCGGATCTGGCCAAGAAATTCAATTCCGCCGTCTTCCCGGGATTGCAGGGCGGCCCGCTGATGCATGTGATCGCCGCCAAGGCCGTGGCCTTCGGCGAGGCGTTGCAGCCTGAATTCAGGGATTACGCCAAAAATGTCGTCGCCAACGCCCGGGCGCTGGCCGCCCGGCTGGTTGAGGGCGGGTGTGATATTGTCTCGGGCGGCACCGACACCCACCTGATGCTGGTCGATTTGCGGCCGCTGGGCCTGACGGGACGGGATGCGGATAATTCCCTCGGCCGGGCGAACATCACCTGCAACAAGAACGGCATTCCGTTTGATCCGGAAAAGCCGATGGTGACCTCCGGTATTCGCCTGGGCACCCCCGCCGGCACGACCCGCGGCTTTGGCATCAAGGAATTTGAGCTGATTGGTGATTTCATTATTGAAATTCTCACCGGCCTGAAAAACAACCCGGAAGACAACAGCGCGGCCGAAACCAGCGTTCGGGAAAAAGTCATCGCCCTGTGCAGGGAATTTCCCATCTATTGAGGATGTCCCGGCTTAACGGCCGGGAATTTTATTAAAGGATAAAACGAATGCGGTGCCCATTTTGCGGAAATGACGATACCCAGGTTAAGGACAGCCGGCCGACCGAAGACAATGCCGCCATCCGGCGCCGGCGGTCCTGTAATGGCTGCGGGGCCCGATTCACCACCTTTGAACGGGTGCAATTGCGGGAGCTTACGGTCTGCAAGAAAAACGGCAAGAAAGTCCCCTTTGAGCGGGAAAAACTCGAACGGTCGGTCAATCTCGCCCTGCGCAAGCGGAATATTGAGGAAAGCCGCATCGAACTGCTGATCAACGGCATTGTCCGGCAGCTCGAAAGCCTCGGCGAATCCGAGGTGCAGACGGAACAGATCGGCAAGCTGATCATGGAAGGGCTGCAGAATATGGATACTGTGGCCTATGTCCGCTATGCCTCCGTCTATAAGGATTTTAGGGAAGCCAAGGATTTTGGGAAATTTGTCGAACAGATCGGCGATTCGGAAAAATAACCGGGACCTGATCCCTCAAGGATAATAATGTGACCGAAAAGACCGACAGCCATTATATGAAAATGGCGCTGGGCCTGGCCCGGCGGGGCTGCGGGTCAACCTGGCCCAATCCGGCCGTTGGCTGTGTCATCCTTGATCAATCAGGACATGTTGCGGGACGGGGCCATACCGGGGAAGGGGGCCGCCCCCATGCGGAGACGGTGGCGCTCAGCCGGGCGGGCCGGGCGGCGGAAGGCGGGACAGCCTATGTCACGCTGGAGCCCTGCGCCCATCACGGACAAACCCCGCCGTGCGCCGAAGCGCTGATCGCGGCAAAACTCGCCCGTGTCGTCGTCGCGACCGGCGACCCGGACCCGCGAGTCTCGGGCCGGGGGCTGACGATGCTCAAAAATGCCGGCATTGATGTTGATTTCGGCGTCTGCCAGGCGGCGGCGGATCAGGTCAATGAAGGATTTCTCAAGCGTATCTCGGCGCACAGGCCCCTGATTACCGTCAAACTCGCCACGTCTCTCGATGGCCGGATCGCCACCGCTTCCGGAGAGAGCAAATGGATCACCGGGCCGGACTCCCGCTGGCGAGGGCACCTGCTGCGGGCCAACCATGACGCCATTCTGGTCGGCAGTGGTACGGTCAAGGCGGATGACCCGTCGCTGGATTGTCGCTTGCCGGGGCTCGAGAGCCGCTCGCCGGTGCGGATTATCGTCGACAGTGATTTATCGGTTCCCCTGGACAGCCGGGTGATTGAAACGGCGGAAAAAAGCCCCACATGGATAATGACAGCCCGGCCGGCGGCGGACCGGCGACATGCCCTGGAGCAGAAGGCGGTGAAAGTCATCCGTTGCGGCGCGGACAGCGAGGGCCAGGTCAATTTGCCCAAAATGATGAATTTGCTGGCCGAAGAAGGCATTACGCGGCTGCTCTGTGAAGGGGGGGCGCAACTTAATGCTTCCCTGTTCCGGGCAAGTTTGGTAGACCGTGTATATTGGTTCCGATCCTCAAGTGTAATTGGCGGTGACGGGCTTGCGGCGATTGCCGCGATCGGAGTCGACGACTTGTCTGCGGCGCCGCGGCTTTCCCTGGTCCGGTCGGGTCGGACCGGCAATGATAGTTGGCAGGAATATAAGGTAGGTCTTTGAAATGTTTACCGGAATTATAACAGATGTCGGCTCCGTCAGGAGCATTCGTCACGATGGCGACACCCGGATTGTCATAGGCACCGCCTTTGACACGGATACCATTGATATCGGCGCCTCGATCGCCTGTTCCGGGGTCTGCCTGACGGTGGTGGACAAGGGGACGGACTGGTATGCGGTCGACGCCTCTGCGGAAACCCTGTCCTGCACCAATCTGGGCGATTGGGAAGAAGGCTCACCGGTTAACCTGGAGCGGGCCCTGAAAGTGGGTGAGGAACTGGGCGGTCATATCGTCACCGGACATGTGGACGGCATCGGCGAGATTATTTCGATGACGCCGGAGGGCGACAGCATCCGTTTTCGCTTCGCCGCGCCCCATCATCTGGGAAAATATATTGCGGAAAAGGGCTCGATGACGATTAATGGCGTCTCCCTGACGGTGAATGAAGTCATTGACGAGGCCGGAAAACCGACCGTATTTGGAATAAATGTCATCCCGCACACCCGGGAAAAAACAACTTTTTCCACGGCGCAGGTGGGGGACCGGGTCAATCTCGAGATTGACGTATTGGCGCGTTATGTCGCCAGAATGAACGAATTTGATAAATAAAGAGTGAGATTATGCCGCAAAGTTTCCTTTCCCCGATAGAAGATGTATTAGAAGACGCCAAGAACGGCCGGATGTTTATTCTGATCGATGATGAAGATCGGGAAAATGAGGGCGACCTGATTATTCCGGCCCAGATGGCGACCCCCGATGCGGTTAATTTCATGGCGAAATACGGCCGCGGCCTGATCTGTCTCGCCATGGACAAGAAGCGGGCCGATATTCTGGGTCTGCCGCCGATGAGCCAGAATAACCGGGCGCGCAACAATACGGCCTTTACGGTGTCGATTGAGGCCAAGGAAGGCATCACCACCGGCATTTCCGCCGCCGACCGGGCGCACACCATTGCCGTCGCCATCAATTCAAGCATGAATGCCGATGATATTGTAACCCCCGGGCATGTCTTCCCGATCGTCGCCCGGGACGGCGGCGTACTGGTGCGGGCCGGCCATACGGAGGCCGCCGTTGACATGGCGCGTCTCGCCGGGTTAAATCCGGCCGGTGTTATCTGTGAAATCATGAATGATGACGGCACCATGGCCCGCTTGCCGGACCTGGTGGAATTCGCCAAGAAACATGGGCTGAAGGTCGCGACCATCGCCGACCTGATCGCCTATCGCCGCAAAGTGGACAACCTGGTCGGCTGTATCGAGGAAACGGTGATCGATTCAGAATTCGGCGGGAAATTCAGGCTCTGTGTCTATCAGGTGAAAGACGACCACACCCAGCATTTCGCCCTGGTGAAGGGGGACCCGAAAAGAAACAAGCCTGTGGTCGTGCGCATGCATCCGTTCAATCTGTTTGATGATCTGCTTTCCGTCAAAGGGCCGCGGCGCAATCAGTTGCTGCGGGCGATGGCGGAGTTTGGTGATGAGGAATGCGCGGTTCTGGTATATCTGCGGGAAACGTCGAAAACCATTATCACTGACAGCATCGCCCGCATGACCGGAAAGAAGAATGTCTCTTCCGAAACCATCCTGCGCAATTACGGCATCGGGGCGCAGATTCTGGTTGATCTGGGCGTGACCGATCTGATTTTATTGTCCAATACGGCGCAGCATGTGGTGGGGATTGAAGGCTATGGCCTCAATATCATTGAACAACGCCATTTTGACGAGTCGATGGATATCGGCCTGATCCGCAAATAGCCCGTAAATACTTACCAGATAGAGAATAAACATGTCCAAGCCGCTGCATTTACTGATCGTAGAATCGCCCTATTATAAAGATATTACCGATGAACTGGTCAAAGGCGCCGTTGAGGTTATCGAAAAGGCCGGTGCGACCTATGACCGGATCAGCGTTCCGGGCGCTTTTGAAATTCCCGCCGCCATTCGCTTCGCCGCAGATGCGACCGCGGCGGGCCGGGCCAAATATGATGGCTATGTGGCGCTCGGCTGTGTGATACGCGGCGAAACCAGCCATTATGACTATGTCTGTCTCGAAAGCGCCCGCGGTTTTCAGGAAATGGCAATCAAGGATAGACTCGCCATAGGTTACGGTGTATTGACCGTGGAGAATCAAAATCAGGCCTGGGTCCGCGCCTCTGTCGACAAGGGCAACAAGGGCGGTTTTGTCGCCGGCGCGGCATTGAGGATGATCGAACTGAAACAGCAATTCGGCCTGACCGAATAACGGGCGGCATGCCCTTTAATCTTGGCGATTGAGAATATGGCAGCAGATAAAAAACACGGCGGCGCCCGCAGCGCATCGAGGTTAAGCGCGGTGCAGGCGCTCTACCAGATGGAATTTAACGATGAATTCGCCCAGCGCGTGGTGGATGAATTTCTCGATCATCGCCTTGGCGCGGAAATCGAAGGCGAACAATATGCCGACGCGGACCGGGCCTTCTTTGCCGATCTGGTCAAGGGGGTCGAGGCGCGGGCGGAAGAAATTGACGGTTATGTCGCCGGCGCGCTGACCGAAAGCTGGACATTGGCGCGGGTGGAGCCGGTGGCCCGCGGCATTCTGCGGGCCGGAACATATGAGCTGATCGCGCGGCCCGATGTACCGACCTCTGTGATCATCAATGAATATGTCGATGTGGCCAAGGCTTTTTTTGACGACAACAAGCCCGGCTTTATCAATGGCGTCCTCGATCGTCTGGCGAAACGCATTCGGGCGTAACCTTTTGGTCCTGTAGTTTGGGAGGACAAACTGAGCTCTGGTGAATTTGATCTTATTTCCCGATATTTTGCGCCGCTTGCGTCCAAGGGGCCGCCGGCCTTTGGCCTGCGTGATGACGCGGCGCTCTTGACGCCGAAAGCCGATCATGACCTTGTCCTGACCAAGGACGCGCTGGTCGCCAATGTTCATTTTCGGGACAGGGACCCGGCGCAACTTATCGCGCAAAAGGCCATGCGGGTCAATCTGTCGGATCTGGCGGCCATGGGCGCCCGGCCCGTCGGCTATCTGCTGGCGCTGGCCCTGCCCGGGGATATGGAGAATATCGACGCCTGGGTGGCGGATTTCTCCAGGGGCCTGAAAAGGGACCAGACGGCGTTTGACTGGTCCCTTCTGGGCGGCGATACGGTGTCGACCGGCGGGCCGCTGACCCTGTCGCTGACGGCGATCGGCGAAGTGAAGCGGGGCCAGGCGCTGCGCCGCGACGGGGCAAAGGCGGGGGACGGCATTTATGTTTCGGGAACATTGGGCGATGCGGCGCTCGGGCTGAAATGCCTGGCGGGGGAGATCACGCCCGGGGACAAGACGCTGATCGACCGCTATCATCTGCCGCGGCCCCGGCTGGCGCTCGGCCAGATGCTGCATGGCGTCGCCAGCGCGGCGCTGGATATTTCGGACGGTCTGGCGGGGGATATTCGCCATATCTGCGCCGCATCCGGACTGGGGGCCGAGATTGAGGAAAAATTAATTCCCCTGTCGGCGGCGGCCGGTAAGCTTTTGGAAAGTAATCCCGGCTATAAAAGCCTGATATGGAATGGTGGCGATGATTATGAATTGCTCTTTACCGCGCCGGACCATATGGCCGGTAAGATCAGGAAAATCTCGGATGCTCTTGAATTGCGCCTGACAAAAATCGGCCGCATGACCACAGACGGGACTATTGCGATTCAGGATGACAAGGGCGTCAACCTGCTGGCGGGAGGTCATCAGGGCTATCGCCACTTTTAACCGGAAGGACAAGGTGAAAAATGGCGGATCAGGACGAAAATACACCCGATAATTCAGCAGGAAAACCGGGCGGCGGCGGGAAAAAGCTGCTCATCGTTGGCCTGCTGCTGGGACTGGTCATCGGCGGGGGCGGTGTCGGCGCTTTCCTGATGATCGGCGGCGGGGCCGACAAGGCGGCTGCGCCGGCGGTAAAAGTCATTCCTGAAAAACCAAAGGCGGATCCGCATTTTGTCAAGGTTGAGCGGGTGACCATTCCCCTGATCGGCGACAACCGGACACTGGGCACTATGGTGATGGATTTCTCGCTGGAAGTGGACGGCAACGACAATAAAATGAAGGTTGTCCGCAACCTTCCGGAAATACGGGACGCCCTGTTGCGTCATTTCAGCGAAACGCCTGTCGGCAAGGCGGACAGCCCCGGCAATGTGGACTATCCGCGGCTGAAGCAAAGCCTGAAAGAGATCAGCAATCAGGTGATGGACGGGCCTCTGGTCAAACGGGTGATGGTGGTCAAGGCGCAGCAGTTTTAAACCGTGAGCGGGCGTAAGCCCAGGGGCGGGGGCCGGGCTTAGTTTCCGGGCTGGACATTTGACGGCCCGCCGGCGCCAATGCGGCCGATATTGCCGAATAATTCCTGAAGGAAGCTCAACTCCCGGCCATGGGTCGGCGTTTTTTTATCCACGGGATCAATGTTGTTATGATCATCCAGGGAGTAGCGGTCAACGCTGGTGACATAGCCGTCGGCGTCAAAGCGGACGGCGATGATGTCGAGGGCGGTAATATCTTCCTTGAAAAAGGCCAGTTGCTCTGATTTTTTCGAAAAATAATACCAGTTGTCATTGTCGAATGTGGCGATCGAGGAGGGGCTGCCGAGCATGCCTTTCACGGAATCATGGGTATCCACCTGCGGTCTGATCGAACTGACCACTTTTTCATCGGCCATATATCCCCGGACGAATTTTCTGGACGAGCAGGCGCTGAGGGCGAGCGCCGCCATGGTGGCAATGATAAGGGTCTTGGTTGTAGTCTTCATAGTAATATTCACCGCCGGTCCTATATATAACGTTATGACCGAATAAGGTCAGTTTTATTTGCAGTTTCATCAGCAGCGTGATACCAAACGCAAAATATAGCACAAAATGGCACCAGTCATGCCGCTAGTCAATATATTTATCGGCCAAGCCGGTGTTTGCGCGCCGTTTGCAACAGGGCCTTCGTGCCATAAAAATATGGCCACTATATGGTAACTAAGGAAAGCGATGTTCAGTATTTTCAATAAACAGGGTAAAATAAGGGATATTGCGCATATCCTTTTTGGCCGGATCGTCGATCAGTCCCGCCAGCCAAAATTCTATGCGGCGTGGGCGGTTCCTGATACACTGGACGGGCGGTTTGACCTGATCATCCTTCATGTGAGTCTGGTGGTGAACCGGCTTGAAGCCAGTGACGAAAACAAGCAAATTTCCCTGTTGATCAGACATTTGCAGGAAGTGCTGTTTGACAATATGGATATGTCTCTGCGGGAAATGGGCGTCGGCGACATGAGCGTCGGCAAAAAGGTCAAAATTATGGCGGAGGCCTATTTTGGCCGGAAGGCGGCCTATCAGGCGGCGCTGCGCGCTGACAAAAGCGCCGCTGGAATAGCTGCTTCCGTTGTCAAGAATATATATCGCGAACAGCCGCCCGGGGAAAATATTGTGGATCAGTTCGTCGCCTATATTGAACGCCAGGCGCAGGCTCTGGAAAAACAGTCGGATGAGGCGCTGATTGCCGGCGACGTGTTTTTTGAAGAATTTGGATCATATTTATGAGTTTGCGACCTAATTTGGAGTCCGAAAATGGCGGAATTTGAAGCAAAGGGCGAAATATCCCCGGGTTACGCGGCGGAATTCTCCCGCGTCGTTGACGTCACAACCACGGGAACGCAGGGCCGTCACTTTAAGTATCAGGCCACGGCCGAGGAATGCCAGGCCCTTGCCGACCGGTTTTCCATATTGTCCGTGGACGACCTGCGGGCCGAATGCGGCGTCCGGCCAGTCAAAAAAGGCGAATATCACCTTGAGGGTCGTTTTTCCGCCACAGTCACCCAGGCCTGCGGCGTTTCGCTGGAGCCGGTGGCGGAGAAACTGTCCTGTTCTTTCGCCGTCACCTTGCTGAATACGCCGCGCCGGAAGCCGGAAGAGGGCGTGGAAATCGACTTTGACGTCGATGAGGAGGACATTGAAATTCTCAGGTCAAATCAGGTCGATGTCGGGGAGATCATCGCCCAGCATCTTTCGCTGGAAATCAATCCCTATCCCCGCAAGGCGGACGCCACGGGGGAGGAGCTGGGCGCGCGGATTATCCAGGAAGAGGAGGCGGAATTGCGGCTGACAAAGAAAAATCCCTTTGACGTATTAAAAAGTTTGAAACATAAGACTTGAAGGGAACGGATATATCAGTATTGTCATGTGATACATCAATCGCTGAGGTGCAGTCGGCAGGATTCTGGCAAATTAATGTACCAATAGATATTAAAATATTAATAGATTAAACAGGCCCCGGGCCATAAATCAGAATGAAGAATTGCCTTGACGCGTAAATATATAATTTCTTTGGATGCCATGGGTGGCGATGCGGCGCCGCAAATCGTTATCGAAGGGGCAAGTATAGCCCGGGAGCGCCTGCCCAATGTCAAATTTCTCATCTTCGGGGATGAAACGCGGATTGCGCCACTGGTCACCAAATACCCCCTGCTCAAGGAGAGTTGCGAAATCCGCCATACGGACAAAATCGTATCCGCCGAGGAAAAGCCGGGACAGGCCCTGCGGCGGGGACGGCAGTCGAGCATGGGACTGGCTATTCAGTCGGTCAAGGACGGCGAGTCCTGCGCCGCCGTATCGGCGGGCAATACCGGCGCCCTGATGGCTATGGGAAAATTCATGCTGAAAACCATGTCCGGCATTGATCGCCCGGCGATGACATCGTTGCTGCCGACGTCCTGCGGCGAAAGCATCATGCTGGACCTTGGCGCCAATGTGGAATGTGACGAGAATAACCTGGTGCAGTTTGCGATTATGGGCGCGGCCTTCGCCCGGACGGTGCTGGGCCTGAGCAATCCGAGCGTCGCCCTGCTCAATGTCGGGGTCGAGGAACTGAAGGGCAACGAAGTCATCAAGAACGCTGACCGGATGTTGCGCGACGCCAACCTGCCGATGGATTATGTCGGCTTTACCGAAGGGCATGGTCTGGCCAATGGCGAAGTCGATGTTGTGGTCACCGATGGCTTTACCGGCAATGTCGCCCTGAAGACGGCGGAAGGCACCGCCCGCATGATCGCCGGAATGCTGCAATCGGCCCTGTCTGATTCCCTGATGTCAAAAATCGGCTATCTGTTCGCCAAACCGGCGTTGCTGGGCCTGAAAAACCATCTTGATCCGAATAATCATAATGGCGCCGTATTTATGGGGCTTAATGGGCTTGTGATCAAAAGCCATGGCGGGGCCTCCGCCGCCGGATTCGCCAGCGCAATCGGCGTCGCTGTCGATATGGCGGCCAATGATCTGGCGGGCAAGATAACCGAAGATCTGAAATATTTTGAAAACCACGCTAAAGAAGATGCCGAGGATAAGGATATATGACCGTGTTTCGTTCCGTTGTTTCCGGGTGTGGATCCTACCTTCCTGAAAAAGTTGTTACCAATCAGGAAATGGAAGAAATTGTCGATACGACCGATGAGTGGATTATCGAGCGCACCGGCATTCGCCAGCGTCACATCGCCGCCGAGGGAGAGCTGACCTCGGACCTGGCGATCAAGGCGGCGCAAAAGGCTTTGCAGGATGCATCGCTTGACGCCGGGGATATCGACCTTATTGTGCTCGCCACCTCAACCCCGGATCAGACTTTTCCGGCGACCGCGACCCGGGTTCAGGCGGCGCTCGGCATGACCAAGGGCGCGGCTTTTGACGTGCAGGCGGTCTGCTCGGGCTTTATTTATGCGCTCTCGACGGCGGATAATTTCATTCGCGCCGGTCAGGCCAAACACGCCCTGGTCATCGGGGCGGAAACTTTTTCCCGCATTCTTGACTGGGAAGATCGGGCCACCTGTGTGCTGTTTGGCGACGGCGCCGGGGCGGTTGTGATTTCGGCCGAGGAAAGCGAGGGCGGCCCGCAGGACCGGGGGATTCTGTCGTCTCACCTGCATTCCGACGGGCGCTATAATGACCTGCTGTATGTTGACGGCGGGGTTTCCTCGACAAAATCAACCGGCTATCTGCGCATGAAGGGCAAGGAAGTTTTCCGCCACGCCGTGGTCAAGCTGGCCAATGTGGTGCAGGAGGCGCTCGATTTCAACGGACTGGAAACCGGTGATGTGGACATGGTTATTCCCCATCAGGCCAATAAACGGATCCTGGATGCCACCGTGCGCAAACTGAAAATAGACCCGGCAAAGGTCATGGTAACGGTGCAGAAACACGCCAATACCTCGGCGGCTTCGATCCCGCTGGCGCTGGATGAAGCGGTCCGGGAAAAGCGAATCGCCCGCGGCGATATTGTCATGCTGGAGGCGATGGGCGGCGGATTCACATGGGGTTCCTGCCTGATCCGGTGGTAAAATAAACTCTTTTTAAATGAAAAATAACTATTTTATGCTAAATTTACATTGCCCAGTCTCTGAGGAATGGTTGGCATCCCTTTGATATTGACGGGTAATTCCCTGTGAAGTAGACTGCTGTCATATTAAAGGATATAAAAAATGAGCGGAAAAACCATTACACGAGCCGATTTAAGTGAGGCTGTTTATCAGGAGGTGGGACTGTCCAGGAATGAGTCTGCTGAGTTGGTGGAGTCTGTTTTGGATGAGGTTTCGCAAAATCTTGTTGAAGGCGATAATGTAAAAATATCTTCTTTCGGCAGTTTTATTGTCCGGTCAAAAGATGGCCGCATTGGCAGAAATCCCAAAACCGGCGAGGAAGTGCCGATTGAGCCGCGCCGGGTGCTTGTTTTCAGACCATCCCAGGTCTTGAAGGATCGGGTGAGCGGACTGAGCAAGGGGTAATCGGGGCAATTGTTTATTTCTGTCTGAAGAAAATACGGTTCGGCAGACGACTGGCAGGGGGCGATTCTTTAGTATTTTAAGAAATGTTCGGCAGGTGATGGCACTGACTATAATCACATGCCGTATTTTCGTGAACAGGGAGTTTCGAGGATGCCGTCGCGGCCGGCCAAATCAGCAAATGCATTCAGGACCATCAGCGAAGTTGCGGACTCCATGGAGATTCCGCAGCATGTCCTGCGTTTTTGGGAGAGCAAATTCAGCCAGATCTGCCCGATGAAACGCGGCGGCGGCCGTCGTTATTACCGGCCGGAAGATGTCGAAATTATCGAGGCGATCCGCAAACTGCTCCATGAAGACGGCTATACCATCAAGGGGGCGCAAAAATACCTGCGGGAGAATGGCGTCAAAAAAATCCTCGAAAGTTATCATAATGACGGCGTCGCTGACGATGACCCGCAAGAGGCCGCCGCCGCATCCAGGGTGGATTATGACGCCCAGATCCTGTCGATCGCCAAAAAAAGCAAGCTGGTTGCGGATGCGGATGGCCTGAGCAATCTCAAAGACCTGCGCGGCCGCCTCGAAAAAATCCGGCGGATATTAAAGGTTTGACCGGCAATGTTGCGCGGCGATGAATATTCGCCCTGCGTACAAAGCTTTAAACGTCCAGTTCACACCAGATCGGCGTATGGTCGGAGGCTTTTTCCCGGCCGCGCGGCGCCCGGTCAATATCGCATTTCTTCAGCCGGTCGGCGGCCTGCGGCGACAGCAGCAGATGATCAATGCGCAGGCCGTTATCCTTGGCCCAGGCACCGGCCTGGTAATCCCAATAGGTGTAATTGTGGCCACTGGGAAAGAACTGACGCAGCGCATCGGTCAGCCCCAGATTGAGCAGGGTGTAATAACGCGCCCGGGTTTCCGGCTGGGTCAGGGCGTCGCCGGAAAAGCGCAGCGGATCATAACAGTCCTCATCCCGGGGACAGCAATTGTAATCGCCGCCAAGGATGAAAATTTCTTCCTGGGCGAGCAGCGTCCTGGCCCGTTCAATCAAGCGGTCCATCCAGCCAAGCTTATACTCGAACTTCGGGCCGGGCAGGGGGTTGCCGTTGGGCAGATAGAGCCCGCCGACCCGCACCCTGTTGATCGTCGCCTCGATATAGCGGGCCTGTTCGTCGCTGTGATCGCCGGGCAGGCCGATCATGACATCCTCGATCGGATACTTGGAGAGGATGGCGACTCCGTTATAGCTTTTCTGGCCGTGAACCGCGACGTTATAGCCCAGATCCTCGATTTCCATATAGGGGAAATTCTCATCAATGCATTTCAGTTCCTGCAGCATCACCACGTCGGGCCTGAAGTCGGACAGCCATTCGGTGACACGCGGCAGCCGCGCCTTGATTGAATTGACGTTCCAGGAGGCGATGATCATGAAGTTCCCCTTATTATAGAACTTGCTTATGAGACGTCAGGCGTTAAACGGCGAAGGAGGAGCCGCAGCCGCAGGACGCCGTGGCGTTGGGGTTTTTGACGACAAACATGGAGCCCGCCAGTTCCTCGACAAAATCCACTTCCGATCCGCTGAGATACAGCAGGGACAGGCCGTCAACCAGCATGGTGACGCCGTCGCGCTCGATAACCAGGTCATCTTCCTTTTGCTCCTTGACCAGATTGAAGTCATACTGGAATCCGGAACAGCCGCCGCCGTCGACGGAAACGCGGAATTTCAGATCCTTGTCGCCTTCTTTTTCGCACAGGCTGGCGATGCGTTTTGCGGCGCTTTCTGATAAAGTCACCGGTGTTGTTGCTGTTGTCATGCGAATAACTTACCCTGATGTTACATTTTATTCTTACACCCTATATGTAGGTGCTGTATATATTTTGTCAATTCTTTGGAAGAAATAGCCAAAAATTTATCCCCTAGGGAAGGACAAGCAGATTAGATGAGGTCACGTTTTAGATTATTTGAACCGTCGCCGGGTTACGCCCCCTACGCCTGCCTTGCCGAAAACAGCCGGGGCCGGCTGCATCCGGAGGCGGAAACCACAACCCGTTCGCCCTTTCAAAGGGATCGGGACCGGATTATTCACTGCGGGGCCTTCCGGCGGCTGAAGCATAAAACCCAGGTTTTTGTCTATCATGAGGGCGATTATTACCGCACCCGGCTCACCCATTCCATCGAGGTGGCGCAGATCGCCCGCAGCATCGCCATCGTCCTCGGCCTGAATGAAGCCATTGCGGAGTCGCTGGCCCTGGCCCATGATTTCGGCCATACGCCGTTCGGTCATGCGGGGGAGGAGGCCCTCGACTCCATGATGGCGCCCTATCAGGGCTTTGACCATAACGCCCAGTCCTTGCGCGTCGTGACAAAGCTGGAACAGCGATATGCCGGATTTGACGGCCTCAATCTGACCTGGGAAACCCTGGAGGGGTTGGCGAAGCATAACGGACCCTTATGTAAAAAAGGCGATTTTTCCGGCCTGAACGTAAATTTTCAGAATTATAACCGTCAGCATGACCTGGAGCTGCATACCTTCGCCAGCGCCGAGGCCCAGGCGGCGGCGGTCGCCGATGACGTGGCCTATAACAATCATGATATTGCCGACGGGGTCACCGCGGGCCTGCTGAGCATTGACCAATTGGCGGAATTGCCCCTGCTCGGCGAAATCATCCGCGAGGTCAAGGATAGCTGCGGCCCGCTTGAAAAAGGCCGTGAGATTCATGAAGTGGTGCGGCGACTGATCAACCGCATGGTCAATGACATATTGGCCGAGAGCAAAAGACGGCTCTGCGCCCTGCAGCCGGAAACGGTGGATGACATTCGTCGGGCCGGCGACAGCGTGATTTCCTTTTCGCCGCAAATGAAAGAATTCGATAAAAGATTGAAATCTTTCCTGATGCGGAATATGTATCGGCATTATAAAGTGAACCGCATGTCCAGCAAGGCCAGACGGGTGGTGATCGACCTGTTTGAGCTGTTTCTCAATGAACCGGAATGTCTGCCAACGGAATGGCAAACGCCGGATGTGATGGAAAATGAGCAGGAACGCGCCCGGCAGGTCGCCGACTTTGTCGCCGGCATGACCGACCGCTACGCCCTGCTGGAACATAAAAGATTATTTGATATATCGTTGTTTGAATTATGAATATTTTTAATAGCACGCGCACCGCCCTGAAGAAAATCGTCGCCCAACTGGCCGCCGCCGGAAAATTGCCGGCCGATCTTGACCTGAAGAATGTCACCGTTGAGCCGCCGCGGGATGCGTCCCACGGCGATATTTCGACCAATATCGCCATGGTTCTGACCAAGCAGGCGCGGATGAAGCCGCGCGACATCGCGGAACTGATCGCCGAAGGACTGCGCCGGGAAGAGGGCGTTGAAAGGATGGAGGTCGCCGGACCCGGTTTCATCAATATCGCCCTGAGGCGGGATGTCATTCAGGGACAGCTTGCCGGCATTCTCACCCGGGGGCAGGACTTCGGCCGGTCCGCCGTCGGCGGCGGGGAAAAGGTCAATGTGGAATATGTTTCGGTCAATCCGACCGGCCCCCTGCATGTCGGCCACTGCCGCGGGGCCATATTCGGCGACGCGCTGGCGTCCCTTCTGGCGTTTGTCGGCTATGACGTCAGCCGGGAATATTACATCAATGACGCCGGGGGGCAGATTGACGTCCTGGCGCGCTCGGCCTATCTGCGTTACCGGGAAGCGCTCGGCTTTGAAATTGACGAGATACCCGAAGGGCTCTACCCCGGGGAGTATCTGATTCCCGTCGGGCAGGCCCTGGCGGAAAAATACGGCGATATATGGCGGGATGCGGATGAAAGCGCGTGGCTGGCCGAAGTGCGGACCTTCGCCACCAACGCCATGATGGACCTGATCCGGGCCGATCTCGAAACCCTGGCGATCAAGCATGACGTCTTTTTCTCGGAACTGACCCTGCATGACAGCGGCCGGATTCAGGCGGCGCTTGACAAGCTTGAGGAAAAGGGACTGCTCTATACCGGCGTCCTGGAAGCGCCGAAGGGCACCAAACCCGATGATTGGGAGGAGCGGCCGCAAACCCTGTTCAAATCCACTGACTTTGGAGATGACGTTGACCGGGCGGTGAAGAAGTCAGACGGCAGCTGGACCTATTTCGCGGCGGATATCGCCTATCACTTCGACAAGATCGAGCGCGGCTTTAGCCATCTGATCGACGTATGGGGCGCTGATCACGGCGGCTATGTCAAGCGGGTCGAGGCGGCGATCGAGGCCCTGGCCGGGACCAAGGCGGATATTGACATCCGGCTGTGCCAGATGGTGAAGCTGCTGCGTGGCGGCGAACCGGTGAAAATGTCCAAACGCTCGGGCAACTTCATCACCATGCGCGATATTGTCGACGAGGTGGGCAAGGATGTGGTCCGTTTCATCATGCTGACCCGCAAGAATGACGCTTCGCTGGAGTTTGATTTCACCAAAGTGACAGAACAATCCAAGGACAATCCGGTATTTTATGTCCAATACGCCCACGCCCGGATCTGTTCCGTGCTGCGCAAGGCGCAGGCGGCATTCCCCGACATGGATATGTCCCGCCCGGCGCTCGCCACGGCGGATATGTCGCTGCTCGGTGATGACAGTGAACTGGCCCTGATCAGAAATATGATGAACTGGCCGCGATTTGTCGAAAGCGCGGCGCTCGCCCGGGAGCCGCACCGGATCGCCTATTATCTCTATGAGCTGGCTTCGGAATTCCATGCCCTGTGGAATAAAGGCAATGATAATGTTGATCTTCGCTTCATTATCGAAGATGATGCAAGGGTGACGGCGGCGCGGCTGGCGCTGATATCCTCAGTCGCCACGATCATCGCCACCGGATTGAACATTCTGGGTGTGGAGCCTGTGACCGAAATGTAGTTGGATCGAAATTGCGGGAAAGGGGACTTTGATGTCGGGTGAAGACGAAAAATCATCATGGCTGGAGCCGTTGCCGGAGGAATACGCTGCCGACAGTGATATGACGGGACGTCGCATGCTGATTGCGGCATTGACGGTGATTGTTCTGGCGATTTTTGGCGGATTGGTCTGGTACAGTTATATGGAGGGCAATGATAACGGCCCGGTTCCCGCCGTCAGGGCCGATAAATCCGTCGTCAAAATAAAACCGAGCAATCCCGGCGGGCTGGAAGTGCCGGATCAGGACAAGCGGGTGTTTGACCGGGTGACGGCGGATCAACTGGATGCGCCGGAGAGCCTGGCCCCCAGCGCCGAAATTCCCGTCGACCGTCCGACGGACGCCACCGCAGATGAAATGGCCGATGAGGTCGTTTCTGAAGTCGCCCCTGATGCCGCTTCCGAGGGCCAGGAGGCTACAACAGAGGCCGTGGTGAAGCCTGCGGATCAGGGCCCGGCGAAACGGGCGGTAATTGAAGGCGATTTTCTGATTCAGCTCGGAGCTTTTGGTAAAAAACAGAGCGCCGAGAAATTGTGGCGAAAACTGCGACAGGAAAATGTCGCGCTGTTCGCCGGTCTTGCGCCCGACATCATGATGGTTGACCTGGGCAAGAAGGGCGTATTGTATCGTCTGCGGGGCGGCATGCTCGCCGAGCGGGCCTCGGCGGACGCCATCTGCGCCGCGCTCAAGGTGAAAAAACAGGCCTGCATTGTGGTGAAAGACAGATGAGCCGCCCGGTCATCCTTGATTGCGAGGGGACATTACTGACCGCAGAGGAAAAGGCGCTTTTCAGGGAGCTTGACCCCTGCGGTTTCATCCTGTTCGCCCGCAACTGCCAATCGCCGGACCAGTTGCGGCGATTGACCGATGAGATGCGCGAGACGGTCGGACGGGAAGACGCGCCGATCCTGATCGATCAGGAAGGCGGCCGGGTCTGTCGGCTGAATCCGAACTATTGGCGCCGTCCCCCCAGCGCCGGGGCGCTGTTGAATTTGTATGAAAAAGATCCGGAAACCGGCCTTGTCGCGACAAAGGTCAATGCGCGGCTGATGGCGGAAGACCTGAGGGAGATGGGCGTCACCGTTGATTGTTATCCGTGCCTTGACCTTCATTTCGCCGGCGCCGATGACGTGATCGGCGATCGTTCTTTCGGCGATGACATAGATACGGTTGTCCGACTGGGACAGGCGGCCTGCGAGGGATTATTCGCCGGCGGGGTTCTGCCCGTGATCAAGCATATTCCGGGACATGGCCGGGCGCTGGTGGACAGTCACCTTGAACTGCCGGTGGTCGAGACGCCCCTGGATATTTTGATGGATACGGATTTCGCGCCTTTTCAGGCGCTCAGCCACATGCCGCTGGCGATGACGGCCCATATCACCTATTCGGCCATTGATCCGGACCTGCCGGCGACCTTGTCCGAGCCGGTCATCCGCCGGGTCATTCGGGAGCAGATCGGCTTCAAGGGCGTGCTGATTTCCGATGACATCAGCATGAAGGCCCTGAGCGGGGAGTCGGCCGCCAACGCCAAGCAGGCGCTCAGGGCAGGATGTGATCTTGTGCTGCTGTGCAATGCGTCACTTACAGACAGAGGGGCCGTCTTGGAAGGCTTGTATGATTTCAACCTGGTGAACGAGAGCTGGCTCAGGGACATGTTCCGGCTTCGGCGGGATGTTGCGGCCATCGACAAGGCCGAACTGTCGGCATGGCTGGATAATGCTTTGGCAAACGTAGAGAATAGATAAGGTCTCAGGATTACATGGATATGAGTTTTTTGCAGGTGCTGCCTGTTGTTGTCATCCCGCTGCTTCTGGCGATCACATTGCATGAGGCGGGCCATGCCTGGGTCGCCCATAAGCTGGGCGACAATACGGCGAAAATGCTGGGCCGGGTCAGTTTTAACCCGATTGTCCATATTGATCCCTTCGGCACCGTTTTGCTGCCGCTGTTGCTGCTGATGTCGGGGGCGCCGTTTCTTTTCGGCTACGCCAAGCCGGTGCCGGTCAATTACCGGAATCTCAACAATCCGCGGCGGGATATGGTCTTTGTCGCCCTGGCGGGACCGGCGGCGAATATCCTTCTGGTGATCTGCGCGGCGCTTTTGCTGCATATCGTCGGCTTTCTGCCGGACGTGGCCGGCAACTGGCTGGTGGCCAATATTATCTTCGCCGTCAAGATCAACGCGATCCTCGCCGTCTTCAACATGCTGCCGATTCCGCCCCTTGACGGCGGCAGGGTTGCAGTCGGCCTGTTGCCGGATATAATCGCCAGACCCCTGTCGCGGCTGGAGCCATACGGGATGCTGATTATTATCGGCCTGTTCCTGTTGCCGGCGCTGGGTGCTCAGATTGGATTGAATTTGAACATCCTGTGGGCCATACTGGAGCCGGGGATTGCGCTTGTGGAAAGGCTGGCGATGTTGATCGCGCCGTAAAACCGGGGGACTCCAATATTATTTGAGATCAGATGACGAACCGCGAACCAGACCAGAAAGATGCTTTTTATGATTACCGTCCGGGGGACGCCCCGGCGGAAGGTGATGATCGCCTTGTTCTGGATATTCACGGCTTTGAGGGGCCGCTTGATGTTCTGCTCAGCCTGGCCAGAACCCAGAAGGTTGACCTGAAACAGATTTCCATTCTGGAACTGGTGGAACAGTTTCTGAAATTTGTGTCACAGGCCAAATTGCAAAAGCTTGAAAAAGCCGCCGACTATCTGGTGATGGCGGCCTGGCTGGCTTACCTGAAATCCCGGCTGTTATTGCCGGAAGAGAAATTCGATGAGGAACTGTCGGCGGAGGAAATGGCCGCCCGCCTGACCTATCAGCTGCAGCGGCTGAATGCGATCCGCGAATCCGCGGCAAAGCTGATGTCGCGCAACCAGTTGCGCCGCGACGTCTTCGCCCGCGGCCGGCCGGAGCCGGTCAACATCACCCGCAATGCGACCTATGAGATGAGCCTGTATGAGTTGCTGCGGGCCTATGCCGACCTCAAGACCCGCAACGCCACCGCCGACATTCGCATTCACAAGCGCCAGGTTTACACCCTGGATCAGGCGCTGGAGCGATTGCAGGGCCTGATCGGACTGGCCGTGGACTGGACGGAATTGTCCCAGTTCCTGCCCGACAGCATCGCGGGAGCGGAGATGTCGCGCTCCGCCAAGGCGAGCCTGTTCACGGCCTCGCTTGAGATGGCCCGCCAGGGCAAGGCGGAAATTATCCAGAAACAATCCTTCGGCCCGCTGTTTATCCGAAAACGGGACAGGGCGGACTAGGGTCTGTTGACAATTAAGGTTAGGGCGTTGGTTTGGCCAGAATGGCTCAATTTTAAGCAGGAGGACGCAGGACATACCGGTATATTCAAGGACGACTGCTGTAAAAGTGGGCCATTATGGCCAAATCCGGCGGACGATCCACATTTTATCACTGGACAGCGTTGCAAAATGCTTGAAGTGTATGACACTACGGCGCATTCTGCGTCTCGCCAGTGATAAAATGTGGGCCGCCAACGCCCTGACCTTAATTGTCAACAGACCCTCGAAAAGATGATTGGCGAAGAATAAAGGGACAGATTGATGGAAACTATTGAACAAATCCGCATTGTCGAAGCGCTGCTGTTCGCCTCTGACAAACCGCTGTCTTCTATCGCGCTGGCGGAATGCCTGCCGGAAGGGGCCAATGTCGATCACCTGCTGGCGGAGATACAGCAACAATATCAGAACCGCGGGGTCAATCTGGTCGAGGTGGCCGGCAAATGGATGTTCCAGACGGCGCCGGATCTCGCCTTCCTGTTGCGCAAGGAGGTTGAGGAAGAAAAGCGCCTGTCGCGGGCCGCCGTCGAAACCCTGGCGATCATTTCCTATCATCAACCCGTGACCCGGGCCGAGGTGGAGGAAGTGCGCGGCGTGTCGCTGAGCAAAGGCATCCTTGACGTATTGATGGAAGCCCAATGGGTCCGGCCCATGGGGCGGCGGCGGACACCGGGGCGGCCGATGACATATGGCACGACGGATCATTTTCTGTTGCACTTCGGATTGAATACGATCAAGGACCTGCCGGGGCTGGCGGAGCTCAAGGCGGCCGGTTTTCTGGATAATGTCAATACCTCGCGGCTTAACCTTCTGGATGATCCCAAGCCCATGGAAGAACAGCCTGAATTGCCGGTTTCACCCACGAGCCCGGCCGACGCGTAGGGCGCAAAATGTAAAAATATTTTTTTTAGTTGATTTAAGATTGGTTTTACCTGATTTTCATCAAGTATTTTCCGCCGCTGATGGCGCATAGTCGCGGCTGCAAAGGGATAACCACCCCGTAGAGGAGAAGTTCCATGGGTTTAAGTTTTTGGCAGATCGCCTTGGTCGTTTTATTATTTGTCCTGCTCTTTGGTCGCGGAAAAATCTCCGACCTGATGGGCGATGTGGCGAAGGGCATCAAAAGCTTCAAAAAAGGCATGTCAGAGGATGAGGACGAAGATGATAAACCGGCCGAGGAGCCGAAGATTATCGAGCAGAAGTCCGAAACTGTCGTCAATGATAAAAATTCCGAAAAAACCAGTAAATAGTCCGGATTTCGGAGCGCAGCATGTTTGATATTGGCATGATAGAAATGTTCATGATTGTCGTTCTGGCGATCATCGTTGTCGGCCCGAAGGATCTGCCCAGAATGTTGCGCACGATCGGCCGGTTCATTTCGAAAGTCCGCAAGATGGGGCAGGAATTCCAGAGCAGTGTCAAGCAGATGGCCGATGAAGTGGAGCTGGAGGAGGTAACCCGCAGATTGAACGAGGCGGGCAATATTCCCCTTGAGGACACAGATACGACACCGGATATAATCCCGGAAAAGGACATGGGAAACAAGCCTGCGGTCAAGGAAAAGGCGGCGGCTGGCGAAAAAGCCCTCTCGAGCGATGCGGAACAGGGGCGGTCATGACGGTTGAAGAAAACGAAAGTATGGACGGCTCGGCGGCGCCGCTGATTGAGCATCTGATTGAACTGCGCAAACGCCTGATCTGGATCGCTATCTATATTGTGCTGGCCTTTGTCGTCTGTTTTTATTTCAATGAGGAAATCTACCTCTTTCTGGCCCAGCCTTTTGTCGATGTTTCCCTAAAATACGGTCAGGACGCCAAAATGATCTATACCGGGATGCATGAGGCGTTTTTTGTATATCTGAAAGTGTCTTTCTTTGCCGCCTTTTGCATTACATTTCCGCTGATTTCCGTCCAGATCTGGAAATTTGTCGCCCCCGGCCTCTACAGCAATGAAAAGCGGGCCTTCCTGCCGTTTCTGATCGGCACGCCTATTTTATTCACCCTTGGGGCGGCGCTCGCCTATTATCTTGTGATTCCCAATGCATGGAATTTTTTCATGTCCTTTCAGGTGGGAACGGATGTGTCGCCGCCTGAGGTCGCGGAAACCGCCCGGGTCAGCAAGGAACATCTGGCGGGGGTTCTGTCCATCGAACTGCTGCCGACGGTCCGGGAATATTGGTCGCTGGTCATGCTGCTGATTCTGGCTTTCGGAATCAGCTTTCAGTTGCCCATATTGCTTATTCTTCTGGCGCGGGTCGGCATTGTGACGGCGGACGGGCTGGCGGCGAAAAGAAAATATATGGTTGTCGGCGCCTTCGCCTTCGCCGCGATCATGACGCCGCCGGATCCGGTCAGTCAGATCGGACTCGGCATCCCGATCTTGATCCTTTACGAAATTTCAATTTTATTCATCCGTTTAACGATTAAGGATACAAGCGATGTTTGATATCAAGGCTATTCGGGACAATCCGGAAGCATTTGATCTGGGCTGGAAAAGGCGCGGCATTGCGCCGCAGGCCGCCGAACTGGTCGCGCTTGACGCGGAACTGCGCGAATTGCAGACCACTCTGCAGGAAAGCCAGTCGCGGCGCAATGTCGCCTCCAGGGCGATCGGGCAGGCCAAGGCGAAAGGCGACGCGGCCGACGACCTGATCCGGGAAGTCGCCGAACTGAAAAAGCAGATGCCCGAACTGGAGGAAAAAATCCGCAGCCTGTCGGAGGAACTGACCGCCCGGCTTAGCCGTCTGGAAAATATTCCGGCGGAGGATGTGCCGGACGGGGAAAATGAGGATGACAATGTCGAGATTCGCCACTGGGGCGACAGGCCGTCGTTTGATTTCGAACCGAAGCAGCATTTTGATCTTGGCGAAGGTCTGGGCCAGATGGATTTCGAGGGCGCGGCCCGCATGTCCGGCGCCCGTTTTGTCCTGCTGAAAGGCGATCTGGCGAAGCTGGAGCGCGCCCTGTCGGCCTTTATGCTGGATGTCCACACGACGGAATTCGGCTATCAGGAGGCCAGTGTGCCGCTGCTGGTCCGGGATCAGGCGCTTTATGGCACCAGCCAGTTGCCGAAATTCAAGGAAGACCTGTTCGAGGCGACGACCGGCCATTATATGATCCCGACCGGCGAAGTGCCCTTGACCAATATGGTCCGCGAACAGATTCTGGAGGAGGAAAAGCTGCCGCTGCGCTTTACGACCCTGAGCCAGTGTTTCCGCTCCGAAGCCGGGTCCGCCGGGCGCGATACCCGCGGCATGATCCGCCTGCACCAGTTCAACAAGGTGGAGCTGGTCAGCATCACCCGGCCCGAGGACAGCCGGGATGAGCTGGAGCGCATGACCGGGGCCGCGGAAGAGATATTGCAGCGCCTTGGCCTGTGTTATCGGGTGTTGACGCTGTGCACCGGCGATATGGGCTTTGCGGCGAAAAAGACCTATGACCTGGAAGTCTGGCTGCCGGGGCAGGGCGCCTACCGGGAGATTTCGAGCTGCTCCAACACCGGTGATTTTCAGGCCCGGCGCATGAACAGCCGCTGCCGTCCGGCCGGCGAGAAGAAAACCCGCTTCGTGCATACCCTGAATGGCTCGGGTCTGGCTGTGGGGCGCACCCTGGTCGCGGTGCTGGAGAATTATCAGCAGGCCGACGGCTCGATCCTCATACCGGAAATTCTGCGTCCCTATATGGGCGGTAAAAAAATGATTGAACGGATATAAACATGACAGTGGCGAGGCGTATTCTGGTCACCAATGACGATGGCGTTCATGCGCCGGGGATCAAGCTGCTGGAAGAACTGGCGCGCGCGATAAGCGATGACGTCTGGATCGTCGCGCCGGAGGAAGAGCAAAGCGGCAAGGGCCATGCCCTGACCCTTCAGGAACCCTTGCGCTATCGCAGGATTGCCGAAAAATTCTATGCCGTCCGGGGCACGCCGACCGACTGCGTCATGATGGCGGTGCACAAGATAATGGCGGAACAAAAGCCGACCTTGATTCTGTCCGGCATCAACCGGGGCTGTAATCTGGCCGAGGATATGACCTATTCCGGCACAATTTCCGCCGCCATGGAAGGCGCGATTTGCGGCATCCCTTCCATTGCACTCAGCCAGGAAGTCACCCGGGAAAGTCTCGGGGATCCCTTCGCGGTCGCGCGACAACACGGCTTTGAGGTTCTGCGCAATCTGATTGACGTGCCGTGGGACGAGGGGGTGTTGATAAATGTGAATTTCCCGCCGTTCCAGGATAGGGTCAAAGGGGTTAAAACGACCCATCAGGGTTTTCGGGATGATGCGGAGCTGTTTATAAACGAGCGGCAGGACCTGCGCGGCAATAATTATTACTGGCTGGGATTTCGTCGCCAGTATGGCGCGCCAAAACCGGACACCGACCTTGAAGCGATTCAAGACGGATATATTTCGGTAACGCCCTTGCATCTTAACCTGACACATGAAAAATCCCTGCCAACTATCCGGAATAAAGTGAATAAAGAGTTTTAATGAAAAAGACCCTGGCCGATAAGAAAACTGCCTTGCTGGCGGAATTAAGACGGGAAGGCATTAAAAATGAGGATGTCCTGACCGCGATCGGAGAGATCCCGCGCGAGGAATTCATCCCGCGGGCGCTGCGCAATCAGGCCTATGAGAATGCCGCCCTGCCGATCAACAGCGGCCAGACCATCAGCCAGCCCTATGTCGTGGCCTATATGACCGAAGTCCTGCAGGTCACAAAACAGCATAAGGTGCTGGAAGTGGGCACCGGCTCCGGTTATCAGGCCGTGGTCCTCGCCCGGCTATGCCGCCGCTTGTTCACCATTGAACGCCATCTGCCGCTGCTCAACAGCGCCGAAAAAATCTTCAAAAAGCTGCATGTTTTCAATATTACGACGCTATTCGGCAACGGCATGAAAGGCTGGCCGGAACAGGCGCCCTTTGACCGGATCATGGTCACTGCCGCCTCTGAGGACGTCCCCGAAAAACTGCTCAGCCAGTTAAAAGACGGCGGAATCATGGTTATTCCTGTCGGGGCGCAGAATCAAACCCAGCATATCCTCCGCCTGACCCGGCACGGGGATGATTTTCAGCGGGAAACCCTGTTGCCGGTGAAATTTGTCCCCTTGCTTGCCGGTATTGTCCACGAATCATAATAGAGTTGATCTTCCGATACAGTCTTTCTAAACTGCGACTATGAAGGAAAACGGGAAGGCGCATAAACTACAGATTCCTCAGAAGTTTCTGGCTTTAAAGATGATGGTTGTCATGGGCGGGAGCGGGGTGCTTTCGGCCTGTCAGGAAGGCCATTCCTTCAGCACCCGCTATCACCATGGCATCCCGGCGCAGCAGCAGGCGAAAAACACGCCGCGTCCTCATCCGCTACCCCGGGACAAGCCGAAACCGCCGCCTAAAAAATATGCCGGAGCGCCCAAAGCGGTTTCTGCGCCAGCTTCTGCGAAATCACCTGCGTCGGGACAAAGCATCACGGTGCGCAAAGGCGATACGATTTACGCCCTGTCGCGCCGTCATGACGTCACTGTGCGGGCGATCATTCAGGCAAACCGGCTCAAGCCGCCTTATCTGCTGTATCCCGGCCAGAAGCTGGCAAAACCGGGCATGGCGGTTCATGTGGTCCGCAAGGGAGACACCATATACAGCCTGTCGCGACGCTATAAGGTGGATATGACCAGCTTCGCCCGCATGAACAGCCTGAAAAGACCTTATCTGCTGGCCATTGGGCAGAAGCTGAAGGTGCCGGGCGTTGTCTCGGAGAGAAAAAATTATAACAGCCTGGCGTCCCTGCCGCCGCCACCGCCGCAAAGCGGCGCCGGCTTTATGTGGCCGGTCAAGGGACGAATTCTGTCGTCCTTTGGGCCGAAGGACAAGGGCTATCATAATGACGGGATAAATATCGCCGCCCGCGCCGGCGCCTATGTCAGCGCGGCCGAAAGCGGCGTCGTGGTTCATGCCGGGCGCAAAATCAAGGGTTTCGGCAATCTGATCCTGATCCGGCACGCCAATGGCTGGATCACCGCCTATGCCCATAATTCCAGCATCCTCGTCAAGAAGGGGCAGGCGATCAAAAGAGGCCAGGTCATCGCCAGGGTCGGCCAGACCGGCGGCGTCAAACACCCGCAACTCCATTTCGAGATGCGAAAAGGCGCCCGGGCGGTCAATCCGGTCCGTTATCTCAAAAGCTGATCAGCCAAGCCTGACTTTCTGCCGCCCCGCCAGATCCTGCAGGAACTGCCAGGCGACCCGTCCCGAGCGGCCCCCCCGGGTGCGCGACCATTCGAGGGCCTGCCCGCGCACGGCCTCCTTGTCGGCAGTGATGTTATAATGGTCCATATAGCCGTAAATCATCGCCAGATAATCGTCCTGGCTGCAGCCGTGAAAGCCGAGCCATAATCCGAAACGGTCGGAAAGGGAGACTTTTTCTTCAACGGATTCCGCCGGATTGATGGCGGTTGAACGTTCATTTTCAATCATGTCCCGCGGCATCAGGTGGCGCCGGTTGGAGGTGGCGTAGAAAATGACATTCTCCGGCCGGCCCTCGATACCGCCTTCAAGGACGGCCTTCAGGGACTTATAGCTGTTGTCGTCGCCATCAAAGGACAGGTCGTCGCAAAAGAGGATCACCCGCCGGTCGCTGTGCCGGATGCAGTCCAGCAGGCGGGGCAGGGACGGAATATCTTCCCGGTGGATTTCAATCAGCGCCAGCGGTTTTTTGTCCGGGGCGCGGATTGTGGCGTGCAGCGCCTTGACCAGCGAGCTTTTGCCCATGCCGCGCGCCCCCCACAGCAGGGCGTTGTTGGCGGGAAAGCCGTTGGCGAACTGCCGGGTATTGTCGGTGAGAATATCGCGGACATGGTCGATGCCAAGCAGCAGATGAAGGGCGACATGATTGACCGAGTTGACCGCAATCAGCCGATCCGGGTCGACATTCCAGACAAAGGCGTCGGCCCCTTCAAGGCTGGGCGGTTGCTGTTCGGCCGGGGCCAGGCGCTCGAGGGCGTCGGCAATGCGCGTTAAGGCGTTATTTTCAGATTTATTTTTCATGCTTTCACCTTTACCATATGGAAAGCCGATAATAAACCAATAGAATTTGCGTCATCCGGCTTGTTTTTACCAACAGCGCCCCCTATATGCGAATGACGTTAAAAAAAATATGGGAAAAAAAATCAGCGGCCTGTATAGTGCCGCTTTTACGAGTTTTAGAGGAATAAACTATGTTTATATCAGAAGCCTTTGCACAGGCTGCGGGTGGTCCAGGCGGCGAAAATCTGTTGATGCAGTTTCTGCCGTTCATTCTCATCATTGCCGTTTTCTACTTCCTGATGATCCGGCCCCAGCAAAAGCGGGTCAAGGAACATAAAGCGATGGTCGCCGCGCTGAGACGCGGGGATAATGTCATCACCTCCGGCGGCATCGTCGCCAAGGTGTCGAAAGTGATTGATGATAACGAGGTCGAACTGGAAATTGCCTCCGACGTCAAGGTCAAGGTCATCCGGTCAACGATTTCCACCGTTGTCGGCAAACCGGCGCCCGCCAACGACGCAGCAGAAAAAAAATAACCAGCAAATAACTGGATAAGCGCATGTTAAATTTCCCCCGATGGAAGATCATTCTGATCAGCCTGATAGCCCTTTTGGGTATTCTGACGGCTGTTCCGAACTTTCTCAGTGATGAGCAACTGGACCAGTATCCCGATTTTCTGCCCGACAAGCAGGTGACGCTCGGGCTTGACCTGCAGGGCGGCGTTCATCTTTTGATGGAAGTGGACCTGACCGAAGTCAAGAAGGAAAAACTGGCCTCCAAACGGGGCGATATTCGGGATGCGCTGAAGAAAAACAATATCGCCCAGCGCAGCAGCATCCGCAACAACACGATCCATGTCAATCTGACCGATAAGAGCCAGACCGAACAGGCGCTTTCGGTCATTGACGACACGGTCGAGATGATCGGCGCCTCCCTGACCGGCAGCGGTGTGCCGGACATTGAAGTTGAGCGGGGCGTCGGCGGCGCCATTGTCGTTAAACTGACCGAAGAGGGCCTTATCCGGCGCAGTGACGACGTGGTGACCCAGTCGATTGAAGTGATTCGCCGCCGTATTGACGGCATGGGCACCACGGAGCCCAATATCCAGAAACAGGGTGTCGGGCGAATTCTGGTTCAGGTGCCGGGTTTCGATGATCCGCAAAAACTGAAAAACATTATCGGCCGGACCGCCAAACTGTCGTTCCAGCTGGTCAATGCGGCGATCGGGATACAGGACCGGGTGCCGCCGGGATATGAACGCTTCCCGATGGCCGAAAGTGAACGGCGGCCCGGATTGCCGGACAGTATTGTCGTCAGCAAACGCAAAATCCTGACCGGGGAAAACCTTGTCGATGCGGGGCTGAGCTATGATCAGGACAACCGCCCGGTGGTCAGTTTCCGTTTTGACAGAAAAGGCGGCATCAGATTTGCCGACGTCACCCGCAAGAATGTCAATCGTCAGTTCGCCATTATCCTGGACGGCGTGGTTATCAGCGCGCCGAATATCCAGTCGCCTATTCTGGGCGGGTCCGGAATCATCACCGGCAATTTTACCGTCGACAGCGCCAGTGAACTGGGGCTGTTGCTTCGGGCCGGGGCCTTGCCGGCGAAGCTGACCGTGGTCGAGGAACGAACCGTCGGGCCCGATCTGGGCTCGGACAATATCGAGGCCGGTAAAATCGCCGCGATCATCGGACTGCTGGCGGTGATGGTCTATATCATTCTCAGCTACGGCGCCTTTGGCGTGGTGACGAATTTCGCCCTGATCATCAATATCGCCCTGATCTTTGGCCTGTTGTCGACCCTGGGGGCGACCTTGACCATGCCGGGGGTGGCGGGGATTGTGCTGACCATCGGGATGGCGGTTGACGCCAATGTGCTGATATTCGAAAGGGTGCGTGAGGAATTCCGCCTGGGCAAAAACGCCCTGAGCGCCCTTGATGCGGGTTATGACAAGGCTTTCAGCACCATTATCGACGCCAATGTCACGACCTTTATCGCCGCCCTGATCCTGTTCCAGTTCGGATCCGGACCGGTCAAGGGTTTTGCCGTGACCCTCGCCATCGGCATCGCCACATCCATGTTCACCGCGGTGAGCCTGTCACGGATGATTATTTCCACCTGGGCCCGTAAAAGACGCCCGACCACATTGAAGATATAAGGGGCCTATGAAATGTTATTGAAACTGGTTCCAGAAAAGACAGATGTCAAATTCATCAATTACCGGAAAATTGCCTATCTTTTCTCGTTTCTGTCGATCATTGTCGCCTTTGGCCTGTATTTTAACAAGGGTTTGAATTTCGGCATTGATTTTGAGGGCGGCATCATGGTTGAAATCGGCACGGAAACACCGGCCGATATTGGTCGCATCCGTTCCGCCATGAGCAGTCTGAAGATGGGCGATGTCAAGGTTCAGGAGTTTGGCGATCCCCGCGACGTGCTGATCCGGCTTGAGCATCAGGAAGGCCTGACCGTCGATCAGGTGGTCGAAAAGATCCGGGAAATTCTGCCGAGCGCAATTGATGGTGAAATCAGCTATCGCCGGACGGAAACCGTGGGCTCCACCGTATCCGGCGAACTGATTGAGGACGGCATCATGGCGGTTTTCTTCGCCATCAGCGCCGTTCTGGTTTATATCTGGTTTCGGTTTGAATGGCAGTTTGGCATGGGGGCGGTGGTCGCCCTGGTCCATGACGTGATACTGACCATTGGCATGTTTTCCTTTACCGGACTTGAATTTAACTTGTCGACCATTGCGGCGATCCTGACCATTGTCGGCTACTCGCTCAATGATACGGTGGTGGTTTACGACCGTATCCGGGAAAATCTGCGCAAATTCCGCAAGATGCCGATGTCGGAACTGTTGAACCTCAGCATCAATGAAACGCTTTCGCGGACGGTGATGACTTCGGTCACCACATTAATCGCGCTGGCGGCCTTGTTCTTCCTCGGCGGTGAAGGGATCCACGGCTTTGCCGCCGCGATGATCTGGGGTATTTTCGTCGGGACCTATTCGTCGATCTTTATCGCCTCGCCAATATTGCTGTGGGTCGAATTGCAGCGGGAGCCGAATACGACGCCCCAGGCCGGCATGGAAGTCTATCCGCCGAAGAAAAGCTGAAGGAAAGTTGACGACAGTGGAATTCAGGGAAGTCAAATCACAGGAAGAAACCCAGATCTCCGCCTATGGCGGCGGCGGGTTTCGCATTGGCGAGCGGCGCAGCAAGGGATCAATCCTGATCACGCCGAAGGGCTATTATCCCTGGGCGGCCGCCGACATCAAAGCGGCGGCGCTGGACAACCTGCGCCAGATCACGGCGCAGGCGGCCGAGATCGACCTGTTGCTGATCGGCACCGGGGAAAATATGGCTTTCCTGAACAAGGAAGTGCGCCGGGCGCTGGAAGGACTCAATATCGCCGTGGATGTGATGGCCACCGGCGCGGCGGCCCGCACCTATAATGTGCTGCTGCTCGAGGGGCGCAAGGTGGCGGCGGCATTGATTGCGGTTGAGTGATCACTTTAATAGAGTTCTTTAACCTTCATATATAACAAGAGAAATCCCATGAATTTTCCTTGCGCATATGGATATTATTCCTATGGTCAGCCGGATTAGCCGACCGCGTCATCCTGCGTATTTTCCGCCTTATCGTCCAGGGGAACCAGGGTGACTTCGCCCTGGTTGAGGACGAATCCCAGTTCGCCGTGTTTGACCGCCAGCGCCTGTTTGCCGAATAATTCATAGCGCCAGCCGGACAAGGCGGGGATGTCGGCATCGTCCTGCTCCGCCAGCTTCTCCAGATCATCGACGGAGGCGATCAGTTTGGGGGCGACGGTTTCATTCTGGCAGATCAGCTTGAGCAGAACCTTCAAAAGCTCCATCACCGGGTCGGTATTCTGGGCCGGCGGCCGCCTGCGGCTGATGACGGGCAGGGCGCTTTCGGGCAGGGCCATGACCTCCTTGACAAGGGCCAGAATGCTCTCGCCGCTCCGGCTTTGGCTGAATTGGGGCGACAGACCGCGGATGCTGCCGAGCGCGTTGGCGTGCTCCGGCCTGACGGCGGAGACTTCGAGCAATACCTCGTCCCGCATGACCCGGTTGCGCGGAATATTGCGCCGTTGGGCTTCCTTTTCCCGCCATTCCGCCAGCTTTCGGGCGATGGCGTTGAACCGGCGGTTGCTGTTTCTGATTTTGAGCCGTCGCCAGGCGTTTTCCGGCCGGACAATGTAGGTTTCCGGGGTGGTCAGATCGGACATTTCCTGGCTGAGCCAATGGTTGCGGCCGCTTTTTTCCAACTGTCTGTTCAGTTTTTTGTAAATCACCCGCAGATGGGTGACGTCACCCAAAGCGTAATCAATCTGGCGCTGGGTCAGCGGCCGCCTGGACCAGTCGGTGATCCGGGTGCTTTTGTCGAGCGTCGCGTCGGCCAGGCTCATGACCAGCTTCTCATAGCCGATGCTGTCGCCATAGCCGCAGACCATGGCCGCCACCTGAGAATCGAACAGCGGCTTCGGGACGACGCCTTTCTCATTGACAAAAATTTCAATGTCCTGGCGGGCGGCGTGAAAAACCTTTAAAATATTTTCATTCTGTAAAAGATCATAAAAGGGGTCAAGGTCAATGCCGGGGGCGAGGGCGTCAATGGCGTGATATTCCCGGTCATCGGCGACCTGTATCAGGCAAAGTTTTGAATAATAGGTCTTGTCGCGCAGGAATTCCGTATCAACGGTAATATATTCTGATTTTCCAAGACGGCCGCACAGCGCCTTCAACTGGTCATTTGTGGTAATTACGCTCATTAATTTTCTAATCCAAAACTTTTAATCTGAGAAATCATCAGGTCGGCATTTAAAGAATAACTTGACAAGTGGGCAATAAAGCACAAAAACACCATGATTTACACATTAAAATTAGAAGATTGATAATGCACGAATACAGAACACATACATGTGAGGCGCTCCGCGAAGAAAATGTCGGGGAAACCGTTCTTCTTTCAGGCTGGGTTCACCGCAAGCGGGATCATGGCGGACTGCTGTTTATTGACTTGCGCGATCATTATGGCCTGACGCAATGTGTGATCGATACGGATAACGCCGCCTTCAAGACGGCCGAGCATATCCGGGCGGAATCGGTGATCAGGGTCAAGGGCAAGGTCGTCTCCCGCAGCGCGGACACTGTGAACGCCAACCTGCCGACCGGCCATATCGAACTGTTCATCGATGAGCTGGAAGTCCTGTCCGAGGCCGCCGAACTGCCGCTGCCGGTGTTCGGCGAGCAGGAATATCCCGAAGATGTCCGTCTGACCTATCGCTATCTGGACCTGCGCCGGGAGCGCCTGCATAACAATATTGTTCTGCGCTCCGATGTGATTTCCAGCATGCGCCGGCGGATGGTTGATCTGGGCTTTCGGGAATATCAGACGCCGATCCTGACCGCGAGCTCGCCGGAAGGCGCCCGCGACTTTCTGGTGCCGAGCCGCCTGCATCCGGGTAAATTTTACGCCCTGCCACAGGCGCCGCAGCAGTTCAAGCAGTTGATGATGATTGCCGGTTTTGACCGTTATTTCCAGATTGCGCCCTGCTTCCGGGACGAAGACGCCCGCGCCGACCGTTCGCCGGGGGAATTTTACCAGCTTGATGTGGAAATGTCCTTCGTCACCCAGGAGGATGTCTTCAGCGCCATTGAACCGCTGATGATCGGCCTGTTTGAGGAATTTTCCGACAAAAAGATCACCCAGACGCCTTTCCCGCGCATTCCTTTCCGGGAAAGCATGCTGAAATACGGTAATGACAAGCCCGACCTGAGGAACCCGATCGAAATCAGCGACGTGACCGAGGCGTTCCGGGGCTCGGGCTTTGGCATTTTTGCCGGCGCCATTGAAAAAGGCGCTGTCGTGCGGGCGATACCGGCCCCGGCGGCGGGCGGCTCGGAGGCGCGCAGCTTCTTTGACAAGATGAATGACTGGGCCCGCGGCGAAGGGTTCGCCGGCCTCGGCTATATCCGGTTCAAGGATGGCGAGGCCCTCGGCCCGATCGCCAAAAACCTTGATGAGGCGCGTCTGGCGCAGTTGAAGGAGCTTGCCGGTCTTGACGAAAATGACGGCGTTTTCTTCGCCTGCGGCAAGGCGGAAGAGGCGGCCCGGCTCGCCGGTTTCGCCCGGACCAAGGTTGGTGAGGACCTTGAGCTGATCCGTGACGACGAATTTAAATTCTGCTGGATCGTCGATTTCCCGATGTATGAATATGACGAGGTCGAGAAGAAGCTGGACTTCAGCCATAATCCTTTCTCCATGCCCCAGGGCGGGATGGAGGCGCTGACGACCATGGCGCCGGAAGATATTCTCGGCTATCAGTATGATATTGTCTGTAACGGGGTGGAGCTGTCCTCCGGCGCGATCCGGAATCACAAGCCGGAAATCATGTATAAGGCGTTCGAGATCGCCGGATATGGCCCGGAGGTGGTCGAGGAGCGTTTCTCGGGCATGCTCAACGCCCTGAGATACGGCGCCCCGCCCCATGGCGGCATCGCTCCGGGCGTCGACCGCATCGTGATGCTGCTCGCCGATGAGCCGAATATTCGCGAAGTGATCATTTTCCCGATGAATCAGAAGGCCGAAGACCTGATGATGAAGGCGCCGAGCGAGGTGTCCATGCGGCAATTGCGCGAACTGCATCTGAGGACGATCGTTCCGGACGCCGACAAAAAATAACTGTTGAAAGGCGGGGCCTGATCTTCCGGCCTCATTCCCGCCCCCGATCTGGAATGGGGCCGGAATTCGGCGGCTTGGCGACGGGGGCGGAAGACCGCAAAATGGCTCCCCAATCAGGTTGGGGATGAGGACGGGAGACCGAAAGGGAATTGCCGGCAAACTGAGGCGTGGAAACTCATCCATGCCTTTTTTTGTATCATTAGCCGGTTTGTCTTTGTATCGGAATTGGGGGTATCGGAATTGGGGCGCGGATCAGGCGCGAATGTCAACTTTCTGGCCGATATTGGGCCCGGTATCGGATTCGACTTCTTTGCGTTCAATTGTCGAATCTTCAGCCGTTTTGGCGAGAACCTCCTTGACGGCGGCGGTATTTTCCTGACTGCTGCCCCGATCGACCTGGACCTGATTTGACGCGCTGCTCGCGGATGCAATATCAACCATTGTTTGTTTCCTGTCGGTTTTCTACACGGTGAGACTATAGCATACCCTTTAAGAAAGCTTTAACTTTTGTCGCGCATTTGAATAAAATTTTACCTTGGTGAAATTTTCTCAAAGAGGGCTGGTGATGGTTAACGCTTAATAGTATGCTGTTGACCAACGAGATAAAACAATAAACCGGGGCCCTGATGATCCAGACTTATTTGAAAAAGATGATTATTCTTTTCAGTTGTATTTTGCTTGCAGCCTGTGGCGACGGACAGCGAAGGGTGGACGGGGAACTGGCCTTTGACAGCGAATCCCTGATGAATATGGCGGAGAGTTTCCTCAAGGCGGGCGATTACGGCAACGCCATGCGGCTCTATCAGCGGGCGGCGAATGAAAATCCGGCTCATGTGGCGTCCCGATTGGGGCTGGCCCGGACCTATCAGGCGATGGGCGCAACCGATGCGGCGCTGAATTTCTATGACCAGGCCCTGAGCCTTGACCCGAATAATGCGGAGGCCAAGCTGGGCACGGGCCAGATGCTGATCACCAAGAACCGCCCGGCGGACGCCATTCCTTACTTGAACGCCCTGCAGAAGGCGGATCCGGGGAATTACAAGATCTATAACATGCTGGGCCTCGCCCATGATCTGATGGGGGATCAGGAAACGGCGCAGATGAATTACGGGCGCGGACTTGAAATCTCGCCGGACAATATTTCGCTGCTGAACAATCTCGCCCTGTCCTTTGCTTTTGAAGGCCAGTACGCCCCGTCCATCAAATTGCTCAGCAAGGCGATCAATCTGGATTATTCGGTCACCAAGGCGCAGCAGAATCTGGTGCTGGCCTATGTCTTGTCCGGTGAAGAGGCGGCCGGCCGCAAAATCGGCGAATCGCTGATGACCGAAGAAGAAATGGAAAATAATATACGCCATTACAAATGGGTCGAAAGCTTGCCCCCGGCGCAACGGGCGCAGGCCATCTTCCTCGGCGTCAGGAGCTTCCCCAAGGAGAAGGGAACCGCATTAAAGGATACGGCCGGGAATGGCGCGGTTGACGCGGCGACGGATATGGAAACGGATCCCAAAAAACGCCAGCTTCTTGAAGTCCTGAAACAGGAAGGAAAATCCCTGCGGCAAGAGGCGCCGACCGGTGAAGGCGAAGAGCAAAAAGCCGCGGTTCGGCAACAAGCCGCCGTGGAAGCGCCGACCTCGCCGCCGACAGCCGCTGCCGCCCCGGCATCGCAGCAGATATACAGGGTTCAGTTGGGCTCATATCCCAATACGAAAATCGCCGCAAAAGGCTGGAAGAAAATAAAGCGCCGCAGCAAGGGCCGGCTCAATGCCTATCAACCGCTGATCAGGCTGGTGACCCTGGCCAATAACCAGACCCTGTTTCGTCTCTTTGTCGGCGGCATAGAAGACAGGGCCATTGCGCGAACCGTATGCAATGATCTGAGAGAGCTGAATATCGACTGCCTGGTGTTGAAAACGACCCCGCAATAGGACGACGGCGAAATTTATGCTTTAATATCCTTAATAATTGCAATATGTATGGGCTTTCAAAAGTCGACCCTCAGATCAGGATTACATATGAGTTCGCACAAAGTTTTCAGCGATAAAAGAAAAAATATTCAATATCCCGCCCCGCACTGCGCGACCATGAAGGAACTGCGGGCGGAAATCGATCAACTGGATCGCGTGATGGTCGAATTGCTGAGCATCCGCCAGGGTTTCATGGAGCAGGCGGCCCGCATCAAGCCAAGCCGGAATCTGGTCCGCGATGAAGAGCGTATCGAAGATGTCGTCGCCAAGGTTTTGAAACATGCGGAAAAAGTCGGCGCCCATCCGGAGCTTGTGGAAACATTATACCGGGACATGATTGAATGGTGCATTTCCTATGAAATGGGCGTCTTTGACGGACTGAAGCGTGACGACAGCTAAACCCTGTTATACGTCATTCTGTTATCCCAAAGGCGCAGGGGCGCCTGTTTGGCGGCGGACGGCTGCGGGCAGGGAGAGGGCGGGAGGCTGAAACCGGCCGCTGAAGTTTTTGCGGTAACCGGTCTTTAAACCGACCCGGGCCCCCTGGCCGCCGTAATATTCCCTGAGCCCGGCCCATATGTCTCCGACGCCTCCAATCACCATATAGGCCATCAAAGGGATAAAGGCCAATCCGGTTATATGCAGCAAAATATCCATTGCGTCCCTCCTTGTTCTTATTATGTTCTATTCCGGCGCATCGGTTTAGTCAAGAACAAAAAAGAACAAAAAGTGAATTTAGTGTGTTTTTATCTGGATTCGGGGTTATTTACCGGTGAATTTCGGCGGCCGTTTTTGCAGGAAGGCCATCACCCCTTCCATGAAATCCGCCGACCGGCCGGCCGCCTGCTGGGCCTCGGCCTCGGCCTCAAGCTGCTCCGGCAGGCTGTTAACCTCGGACTGGTCCAGAAGGCGGCGTATGGAAAGAAGCGTCGGGGTCGGCATCGCCGCCAGTTTTTCCGCCAGGCGCAGGGCTTCCGCCATCAGATCATCCTGTTCGACAACCTGCGCAATGATGCCGTAATTCAGCGCCTGTTCCGCCGGCAGCCGGTCGCCAAGCATCATCAGGGCGGCGGCCCGGGCGCGGCCGATCAGGCGGGGCAGAAAATAGGTGCTGCCGGCATCGGGAATCAGGGCGATATTGACAAAAGCCTGGAGGAAATAGGCCTGTTTCGCCGCAATGGCGATGTCACAGGCGCAGACCAGGCTCATGCCGGCCCCCGCGGCGGCGCCATTGACGGCGACAATTGTCGGCAGGGGAAGCTGTTTCAGACTTTCAATCAACGGATTATAGGATTGCCGCAGCTTGTCGCCAAGATCGGGCGGCATCTCGCCGGATTGATCCTTCAGGTCGGCCCCGGCGCAAAAGCCCTTGCCCTCGGCGGTGATCAGCAGGGCGCGCGCCGGACTGTCCGGCCCGGCGACCAGCTTCAGGGCATTCTGGAAATCATCGAAGAATTGCGCATTCATCGCGTTCATCGCATCCGGTCGCGACAGGGTGAGGACGGCGATGGCGTCCCGCTGCTCAAGGGTCATGGTCGGATAGGATTTGACCGCTGTGATGTTGTCTGAAGGGGGCATGGGATTCTCCGTGATTTCTGGAAAAGCCCATTCTATTTAAAAACGAACGTATGTAAAGCAGGATAATCGGTCAACCCGCCCGGCGGGGTCAGGCCTTGTGCGCCTTCTTTGGTTCGTCGCGCAACAGGAAGGCCGGGACATGGTCGCCCATGCCGACAACCGGTTTGCCGGTGGATTTCTGGCGTGGTTCCCGGGTTTTGCGCGGTTTTTCCGTCGCGGCCTTGTGGTCTTCTTCCGCTTTTTTAGGGCGCGGACTGTCCGACCGTTTGGCGGAAGATTTTCCGGGACGCACGTCCATTTCCGGCAACTCATGCAGCGGAATGTCTTTGCCGAGGAATTTAAGCAGGAAGGACAGGGCTTTCTTCTCGGACGGGCAGGCGAGGGTAAAGGAGGCGCCTTCGCGTCCGGCGCGGCCGGTGCGGCCAATCCGGTGGACATAATCCTCAGGATTATTGGGGATTTCAAAATTGAAAACATGGCTGACATCGGGAATGTCGAGCCCGCGGGCGGCGACATCACTGGCCACCAGCAACTGAATTTCACCGTTTTTAAAATTGTTCAGGGTTTCCGTGCGGGAGCTTTGGTGCATGTCGCCATGCAGTTCGCCGACGCTGAATCCGTGAACGGTGAGGGATTTGCACACAACTTTGACGGTCGATTTCCTGTTGCAGAAAATAATGCCGTTTTTGACGTTTTCCTCTTTCAGCAGATGACGCAGGGCGACGCGTTTTTCCTTTTCACCGCCCTTGACCTTGCAGAGTTTCTGGGTAATGGTCTGGGCGGTCGAAGCGGGGGCGGCGACCTCGATTTCCCGCGGGTCCTTCAGGAACCGGTCGGTCAGTCTCTTGACTTCCTTCGGCATGGTGGCCGAGAAGAACAGCGACTGGATTTTCTGCGGCATGGCACTGCAGATTTTCTCCACATCGGGAATGAAGCCCATATCCAGCATCCGGTCCGCTTCATCCACCACAAGGATCTCGACACCGTTGAGCATCACCTTGCCGCGCTCCATATGGTCCATCAGGCGGCCGGGGGTCGCAATCAATACGTCAACGCCGCGGTCGAGCTTTCGTTCCTGATCGGCGAAGGCGACGCCGCCAATCAGCAACGCCATGGTCAGCTTGGATTTTTCACCATATTTCTCGAAACTTTCGGAAACCTGCGTCGCCAGCTCCCGGGTCGGCTCCAAGATAAGGGAGCGGGGCATTCTCGCCCGGGCGCGGCCGTGGGACAGAATATCAATCATCGGCAGGGTGAAGGAGGCGGTTTTCCCGGTGCCGGTCTGGGCGATGCCGAGAATATCACGTCCCTGCAGGATGCCGGGAATGGCTTTCGTCTGAATAGGGGTGGGCTCGGTGTAGCCGGATTTCTCCACTACAGATAACAAGTCTTCGCTTAGTCCTAATATATCAAAACCCATGTGGCGCTATTTCACTTCCAAAAAAATCCAAGTCCTTTGAGGGCGAACAATAATGAAAACGATAAAGATGTCAATCTTTGTCGGGGTTTGCTATAACTTCTTATGAAAAATTCAGATAAAAGAGGGCGTAAAATGACCAAAAACCTGATTCTCATCCCCGGATTGCTGTGTAACCATGATTTGTGGCTGGATCAGATCGCTCAGTTTGAGGAAGATTATGACCTGACCATTTTCGATCATACGACTCACGACAGCCTGTCGGAGATGGTTGCCGACTTTTTACAGGATGCGCCGGAAAGCTTTTCCGTCGCCGGCCTGTCCATGGGCGGTTATATTTCCTTTGAACTGATGCGGCAGGCCCCGGCGCGGGTCGAGAAACTGGTTCTGATCGACACCAATGCTCGCGCTGACCGGGAGGAGCAGGCGGCGGCCCGCGAAACGCTGATCCGCCGCGCCGACAGCGAGGATATTCGCGAGATTGCCCGCGAACTGACGCCCTTTCTCATTCACCCCGACCGCCTGAAGGATGAGGAGCTCTGCGGGCGCATTGTCGATATGGCGGCGGATGTGGGGGCGGAAGCTTTTCAGCGCCAACAGCGGGCCTTGGTCAAGCGGCCGGATTCCCGCGATCTGTTGCCGCAGATTGCCTGCCCGACGCTGATTATCTGCGGCGCGCAGGATGCGCTGACCCCGCCCAAGGTCCATCAGGAAATGGCCGGCCTGATCCCCGGCGCCCAGTTTCATCAGATCGACGACTGCGGCCATCTCAGCACCATGGAGCGGCCGGACCAGGTCACGCAATTGATGGCGGATTTTCTGGCGGAGTAAGAACTGACCCACAGGGGGCGGTTTCCACAATAACCGAAACATGGAAATGTCGAAATTTATGGTCGATATTATCTGTCATGCTGAACTTTCTTCAGCATCTATTTTTAATTTTGATAATTATTTCAAATGGATGAATGGACCCTGAAACGAGTTCAGGGTGATATTTGAAGACAACGCCGCCAGGAGGTGCATTATGCGCCGAAGAAACTCAGGCGCGGGGTTAAGCAACAGGACCACGGGGTTTGCCCGTCGGTATCTATGGGATTACCGGCAGAACGCCACGGCTTTAGTCGCAGGGATTTGGGGGGTGAATGCGCTACCTGAAGCTGTCATGCTGAAACAAGTTCAGCATCCATTATGCGGTCAAAGTAAGATATAAATCATCCCAATCAGGATTATTTTCTTCAATAAGGTTGATTTTCCATTGGCGATGCCACCGCTTCAATTGTTTTTCACGTTCTATAGCGACGGCGATCTGATCAAATACCTCATAGTGAACCAGGATTTTAACGCCATATCTTTTTGTAAAGCCTTCTGCATTATTTTTATGTTGCCAGATACGCTTCGCCAAATCACTTGTCACGCCGATATAGAGCGTACCTTTAGGTTTTGATGCCAGAATATAGGTGTAACCTTGTTTCTTCATAATAGCAGCATAAAGAATATGGATGCTGAAACAAGTTCAGCATGACTTCGGGGATAAAACAAAAACTAACGACAGTTTTCCTGTATGGTAACCGGATACTGTTTCAGTTTGCCGACAATCCCTTTCACTTTCCCGTCCTCATCCCCAACGTGATTGGTGATCCAGCGCGGCGGGAATCATCATTTTTATCGTTAGCATGTTATGGAGACACGGGAGGCGGGCCCGCCGCCGTAATGTCTACAGACAGAATTTACGGAGCCGCCGCCCTTAAATATCCAGCTCATTCACCTTGTCGGCGTTTTCCTGAATGAACTGGAAGCGCAGTTCCGGTTTTTTGCCCATCAGCTGATTGACCCGTTCCGAGGTCTCGAGCCGCGCGCCTTCCGGGATCACCACCCTAAGCAGGGTGCGTTTGTCCCGGTTCATCGTGGTTTCCTTCAACTGGGCGGCGGGCATTTCGCCGAGGCCCTTGAAGCGGCTGATCTCGATCTTGCCGCGGCCGTTGAATTCCCGGGCGATCAGTTCGTCCTTATGCTGGTCATCGCGGCCGTAATGGACTTTCCCGCCCTGGGCGATGCGGTACAGCGGCGGCTGGGCGAGATAAAGATGGCCGTTTTTGATCAGTTCGGGCATTTCCTGATAAAACAGGGTGATCAGCAGGGTCGCGATATGGGCGCCGTCGACATCGGCGTCAGTCATGATGATGATTTTTTCATAGCGCAGCGCGTCATCATCATATTTATCGCCGACGCCGCAGCCGAGGGCGAGGGTAATATCGGCGATCTCCTGATTGGCGCGGATTTTATCCCGGGTCGCGCTCGCCACATTGAGGATCTTGCCGCGGATCGGCAGGATGGCCTGGGTTTTGCGGTCCCGGGCCTGCTTGGCGGAACCGCCGGCGGAATCGCCCTCGACGATATAGATTTCGGTGCCGTCCGGCGCATCCTGGCTGCAATCGGCGAGCTTTCCCGGCAGGCGCAGCTTGCGCTTGTTGGTCGCCGTTTTACGCTTGACGTCCTTTTCCTCCCGCCGGCGCTGGCGTTCCTCCGCCCGTTCCAGGGCCCAGGCCAGCAGGTCATTGGCCATGGTTGGTGATCCGCTGAGCCAGTGGTCGAAATGATCCCGGATGGCGTTCTCCACCAGTTTGGCCGCTTCGGCATTGGTCAGCTTGTCCTTTGTCTGACCCTGGAATTGCGGGTTCTTGATAAAGACCGAAATCAGGCTGCAGCTGTTGATAAAAATATCCTCGCCGGTAATCGCCGCGGCCTTTTTATTGCCAATCAGTTCGCCGTAAGCCTTGATGCCCTTGAGCAGCGCCGCCCGGATGCCGGATTCATGGGTGCCGCCGGCGGGGGTCGGCACCGTGTTGCAATAGGAGCGGATATTGCCGTCGCCATATTCGGGCCAGCTGACCGCCCATTCAACCCGGCCCATTTCATCGGCCAGCGGCGAGGCGCCGTGGAAGTTTTCTTCCGTCACCCGGCTTCTTTTCTCCAGCGCCGTGGTCAGATAGTCATTGAGGCCGCCCGGAAAATGAAAGACGTCCTTTTCCAGAACGCCGTCGCCTTCCCGCAGCAGTTCGGTGGCGCATTGCCAGCGGATTTCAACCCCGCGGAACAGATAGGCCTTTGACTTGGCCAGTTGATAGAGCCGGGCCGGCTTTAAGTTATGGCTGGCGCCGAAAATTTCATGATCCGGGAAAAATGTGACCTTGGTGCCGCGCCGGTTGTTGGTCGGGCCGACATTCTCCAGCGCGCTGGTGGTTTTGCCGCGGGAAAAAGACTGCCGCCAGATCTGCTTGTCGCGGGCCACTTCAACGGTCAGCCATTCGGACAGGGCGTTGACCACCGATACGCCGACCCCATGGAGGCCGCCGGAGGTTTCGTAAGCCTTGCTGTTGAACTTGCCGCCCGAATGCAGGGTGGTCAGGATAATTTCCAGCGCCGATTTATCCTGGTATTTCGGATGCGGGTCAATGGGAATCCCCCGGCCGTTGTCGGAGATCGCCACCGAACCGTCGGCATACATCTGAATCTCAATTCTGCTGGCGTGGCCAGCGACGGCCTCATCCATGGAATTGTCGAGCACTTCGGCGACCAGATGGTGCAGGGCGCGGTCATCGGTGCCGCCGACATACATGCCGGGGCGCAGGCGAACAGGCTCCAATCCTTCGAGTACTTCAATATCCTTGGCGGAGTAATCTGTCGAGGTGGTCGTCGTTTCAAAAAGGTCAGTCATATGTACTCAGGAGTCTCTCAGGAAAATATATGATATTGCGGTTTGCGGCATAGACTATAGGGGATTTGTCAAAATAACAATATCCCCTTCCGGATTGGAATTGAATTTTTTACGGTGAGGCGGCATACTCCCCTGACGACAAGGAAATCGGCCTGAGGCGTCCCCGTTTCACCGGGGTTGACTAAGCAAGAGGAAATGGCCGTCAACGGCATGATCCGGCGCCGGAACAGAGTAAAACCGGAACAGAGTAAAAAAGCGAGTTTGAAACTATAATGAAGTTTGCGGGAGGGAAATCCATCTGGAGCTATCGAAAAGAGGCGCTGTCCCTGGTTTACCTGTTCCTGGTCGGCGTGGCGATCGGCGCCATGTGGCTGTTCTATGACCGCGCGTCTGATCAGAGGGCGGCCCGGGAAAATGTCCTGGCGTTCGAGGAAGGTCATAAAATTCTTGATGTCGTGATTGCCGATACGGATGTCAGGAGACGGGCGCCCGCCGCCATATCAAAGAGAGCGCAGGAGGGTGATCTTGCCGGGGGATACGTCGCGCCGGGGATCAATCCGGCCAATGATCCCTGGCTCGCCAATGCGGTGGAAATCGCCGGCTATGTTGATCATCAGCCGCAAGTTTCCATTGTCATTGATGATCTGGGCGTGGTCCGCGGTAAAACCCGGGGGATCATTGATCTTTCGGCGCCGCTCACCCTGTCTTTTCTGCCCTATGCCCCGGACCTGCCCGGCATTACCCGGGATGCGGCGCGCAAGGGCCATGAACTCATGATCCATCTCCCCATGGAGCCGAAGGGCGACAAGGACCCGGGGCCCCACGCCCTGCTGACCACGGCGTCCGAGCAGAAACTGGTGGAGGATCTGTTTTTCAATCTGTCCCGGTTCACGGGCTATGTCGGCTTCAACAATCATATGGGAAGCGCCTTCACCGAAAACCGCGCCGCGCTGGATGTTATCCTGGACGAGGTTGAGAAGCGGGGGCTGCTGATACTGGATTCGCGGACCTCGAGCGGGTCCCTGCTGGCCAAAATGGCGACCGGCAGGAATATCCCCAATGTGACGCGGGATTTTTTCCTCGATAATGAGCAGAATGTCGATTACATCCTGGCCCAACTGGCCAAACTTGAAAGAATGGCCCGCCGGAATGGGCAGGCCATCGCCATCGGCCATCCCTACGCCGAAACCATCGCCGCGTTGGAGATCTGGCTGCCGACCCTGAAGAATAAGGGTATCGCCGTTGTGCCGCTGTCCCATATTGTCAAAAGAAAATACCACAAAATACGCCTGGCGGAACAGGGCGCGCCTTCGACTCCGGCCCATTAAACCTATGAAAAGATGTTATCAGGGGTTCTGGACGTCCGGCTGCCCGGCGTAGCTGATGGCTTCCTCGGCGGCGCGGAAAAGCGCCCGCGCCTTGGCCTGGCATTCGGCATATTCCGATTGCGGGTCGCTGTCGGCGACAATCCCGGCGCCGGCCTGAACGTGCATCTGGCCGTCCTTGACAATGGCGGTCCTCAGCACAATGCAGGTATCCATGCTGCCGTCGGCGGAAAAATAGCCGACCGCCCCGGCGTAAATACCGCGCTTGTCCTGCTCCAACTCGTCGATAATCTCCATGGCGCGCACTTTCGGGGCGCCGCTGACCGTGCCGGCGGGAAAGCCGGCGGCGAAAGCCTGCAGCGCGTCATATCGCGGGTCAATTTCGCCGCGCACTTCCGAGACGATATGCATGACATGGGAATAATATTCGATGGCCATTTTCTGGGTCGGGGTCACGGTGCCGGGCCGGGCGACCCGGCCGACATCATTGCGCCCGAGGTCAAGCAGCATCAGATGTTCGGCCAGTTCCTTCGGGTCTGACAGAAGATCATCGGCCAGCGTCTGATCTTCCTCGGCCGTTTCGCCCCGGGGTCGGGTGCCGGCGATCGGCCGGACCGTGATTTCGCCGTCCCGCAGACGGACCAGAATTTCCGGGCTTGAGCCGATCACGGAAAAATCGCCGAATTTCAGGTAATAGAGGAACGGTGACGGGTTGGTCCGCCGCAACGCCCGGTACAAGGCGAAAGGCGGCAGGCTAAAGGGCGTCGTGAAGCGCTGCGACAGCACGACCTGAAAAATATCACCGGCCCTTATATATTCCTTGGCCCGATCAACCATCGCCAGATAGCGGGGTTTCGGCGTGTTGGATTGGGGCTCGGTCAGCTTCAGCAGGTCGTCCGACATTTTCTGTGACCCGCCGAGGGGCAGGGACAGGGCCTGCTCAATCTCGGCCAGCCGTTCTTCGGCCCGCAGATAGGCGGTTTCGGCGTCAATGTTCTTGACCGGCCGGACCGGGGTCACGATGGTCAGGTGATCGGTGACCGAGTCAAAGACAACCATGATGGTCGGGCGCAGGAACATGCCTTCGGGCACGCCGAGCGGATCGTCCTTGGCGGGCTCGAGCTTTTCCATCAGGCGCACGGTGTCATAGCCCATATATCCGATCAGCCCGGCGGCGGACGGCGGCATGTCCGGGGGCAGGTCAAACAGGGATTCCTCCAGCAGGTCGCCAAGGCTTTCCAGCGCGCCTTTGGCTTCAGGCTGAAAGGCGGTTTCATCCTGGGCCCGGGTCAGGGCGTGGCGGTTGATTTCGGCCCGGTTGCCGGTGCAGCGCCAGATCAGGTCGGGTTTCAGTCCGATAAAGGTATAGCGCCCGCGGATTGCGCCGCCTTCGACCGATTCCAGCAGACAGCTGTTGTCTTCATGATCGGCGCTGAGCTTCATGAAAGCCGATATGGACGTCTCCAGATCGGCGACCAGCGTGGTCCAGACAACCTGCGCCCCGCCATGGTCATAATGTTGGCGGAACGTCTGGAATTCCGGCAGAACGGACATTATTGCTCACGCGTTGTAAGTTGGTTATGGACGTTATTGATCCCCTGTTCGTTCAGCTTAACCGGCAGGGCGCTTTCCAGATAGAGCCAGTAATTGGCCAGCAATTGCTGCTGATATTGCTGGGTCAGCTGTTCTTTCAGCCGGGCTTGCTGGGCCAGGGGAAAGCCGTTCTCGGGGAAGCTGCGCGACAGGACCTTGACGACGACAAAACCGTTGCCGTCCGCTGCGGTCATTATTTGGGCATGGCCGGGTTTAAGCTCAAAAATGCTGTTTTGAATATTGCGGGCGACCTGACCGGTTTGATCAAACCGGGTTGTGGTCACATTGTTATAGGACGCATCCGGCGTTGTCTTGGCCAGTTCCTCAAGGGAAAGTCCGTCATTGGTTTTTGTCAGAATGTCATTGGCCTTTTCCCGGGCCTTGTTCCGGCGCGCATCAATCATCCAAAGCTCGCGAACGCTTGATTTGACTTCGGCGAAGGGGCGCAGCGTCGTCTCCTGGACATTATCGACCATAAAGAGGTAATATTCACTTTCGTTCAATTCTTCGAGCATTGGCTCGTCACCGACCTGCGCCGCAAAGACCGTTGAAAGAAAAGCCGGATTTGTCGGCACACCGGCCACAAGATCCCCCTTTGAATTATAGCCGGTACGGTCAATATTCTTCGCAGTCTTCAGTTCAAGGTTGAGGGCTTTGGCAATCTGTTCAAGGGACGATCCGGCCGCCAGTTCGTCATTGATCAGCTCCGATTTGTCATAGAGAATATCAAGGGCTTTTTCCTGTTTCAGGGTCTTTTCCGTCTCGGCCCGCAGGTCGTCCGCGCCGGATGCTGCGGCGGTGATCTTGACCACATTGAAGATGCGCCAGCCGAAATCGGTCTCGACCGGCGCGGTATAGGCGCCTTCCGCCGCGGCGAAAATACTTTCCGCCGCCAAAGCGCCGTAAACATCGCCAATATCCTGAGGCGTATGCTCCGCAACCGTCGCTTCATCGGGTCCGAGGCCGGATGCGGTGATAATATCGGCAAATGCGCGGCCGGCCTCAAGGTCGGCATAGGCCTTGTCAGCGGCCTCCTTGCTGTCAAAAAGGACTTGCTGGACATCGCGTGTTTCACCATCGGATGACGTCTCGGCGCTGGCCGCCAGCGCCTTTTCGAGCTCTTCCGGCGTGACCGTGACATCCTTCATGAAGTCCGCCGTTGACAGGAGAATAAACCGCACATTCCGATATTCCGGCGCCATGTAATTTGATGAATTATCATTATAGTATTTTTTCAGGATGTCTTCGTCAGGTTCGGCAATATCCTGCATGCTCGATGCCGGAATGGTGAGTATCTCGGCGGTTCTTTCCTCCGACAGATATTTGACGAAAGTTTTCTGCACCGTATCCGGCACCGAAACGCCGCTGACGATGGAGGTCATCAGATACTGCCGTTCCAGGTCGCGGCGCAGGACTTCTTCAAATTCACTGGCGCTATAGCCGCGATACCCGGCGAGGCTGTCGAATTTTGTCTTGCTGAATTGGCCCAGCGTGTCCTGAAAGGCCTCGATGCCGACAATGAATTCCCGTAACTGATCGTCCGTGACGCGGATGTTCAGGTCATGGGCGGCATAGGCGAAGCTTTCCCGCTGCACCAGGTCGGCGACCCAGCGCCTGGCGAATCCCTGATCAACCGCCATTTCCCGGGTAATCTGCCCGTCGGACTGCTGCTGAATATCGGCAAATTTATTCTGGAATTCCCGGGCGTAATCCTGGACGGTCAGCTTGCTGTCGCCAATCTGGGCGACATTGCTGCCGGCGCCGCCTAATATGTCACCGCCAATACCCCACAGGGCGAAACTCGCAATCAAAAGCCCCAACAAGGCGGAGGCAAAATACGATGTAAGACCGCTTCTGAATAACTGTAACATATTTTTAGAATACCTGTATTTATTGTTATCGGTAAATCCCCGGATTTCTTTCACAGAATCCAGATAATATAGAATCCCCGGATGAAAAGAATCCAAAGTGAAATTTGCGGGCATGATAGTGACCCGACAGGGGCATCGCAACCGAAAAAAAGCCCGGAACGGCGGCAAAAGAAGTTTGTTTGCCGATTTTTCGATCTTGGATGTGGAAAAGAAGAGAATTTTCTGTTACCCAACGGGGAGATTTCAGAAACAGAGGAAATATATAATGGCGACCCCTAGAGCTCTTGTTGCAGGCAACTGGAAAATGAACGGCCTGAAGGCCAGTGCGGTTGAAATTGAAAAGCTGAACGCCCTGGTGCGGGAGAATAAGGCGGATTGCGATGTGTTGATCTGCCCGCCGGCAACCCTGATTTCCACCCTGACGGGCAAGGGGATTGAGATCGGGGCGCAGGATTGCCACATGAATATCCGGGGCGCGCACACCGGTGATATTTCCGCCGAAATGCTGAAAGACCTTGGCTGTTCCTATGTTATCGTCGGCCATTCGGAACGGCGCGCCGATCATGGCGAAACCAACGAGATTGTCCGGGCCAAGGCCGCGGCCGCCCAGGAACAGGGTTTGACGGCGATCATCTGCGTCGGCGAAACGGACGCCGAACGGGAGAGCGGCGAAACCCTTGATGTGGTGACATCCCAGGTGAGGGGCTCCATCCCCGAAGGCGCGACGGTTGCAAATACGGTTATCGCCTATGAACCGGTGTGGGCGATCGGAACCGGCAAGACGCCGACCACAGATGATGTGGCCGAGGTCCACGCGGTGATCCGCAACCTGCTGATGGACCGTTTTGGCGAAGAGGGCGAAATGGTGCGCATCCAGTATGGCGGGTCGGTCAAGGCGTCCAATGCAGCGGAGCTGATGGCGGTTCCGAACGTCAATGGCGCGCTGGTTGGCGGCGCCAGCCTGAAAGCGGAAGATTTTTATGGCATCATCGCAACCTATTGATCCGCTCCGGTCATTTTACACTAGCCATATGAAACGGATTAGAGTAAAAGCCAGTTAATTCGTTTGTTTATGCAGATAAAATAAGAGTTTTTAAATATGCAAGAGATTGTTCTTGTTATTCATTTGATTTTGACAGTTAGCCTCGTCGTATTGGTCCTGATCCAGCGTTCCGAAGGCGGCGCATTGGGAATCGGCGGCGGCCAGGGCGGCGCGATGTCCGGCCGCAGCGCCGCGACCCTGATGACCAAAATTACCACCGCCCTGGCCGTTGGTTTTTTCGCCACCAGTCTGGCGCTTGCGGTAATCGCCAAGGAACAGGCGCAGGACAGTTCAATTTTTGACGCGCCGGAAAAAACTGTTGAACAGCCTGAACCGGAAAAAACCACAGACCCGGTGATTCCGGATACTGAGTAAAATCATATGAGGCCCTGTGGTTGACGGATATCAGGGTGTGAACGGAATTAAATGAATTTGGCGCGGCCCGGTAAAGCGGACGGCGCCGGTCTTAAAAAATATTTGTTCGGGATAATTATCTGCCCATGGCTCGCTATATTTTTATAACAGGTGGTGTTGTTTCTTCTTTGGGAAAGGGCATCCTGTCCGCGGCGCTTGGCGCCTTGCTGCAATCACGGGGCTATAAGGTCCGTCTCAGAAAGCTTGACCCTTACCTGAATATTGACCCGGGCACCATGTCGCCCTACCAGCATGGCGAGGTTTTCGTCACCGATGACGGGGCGGAAACCGACCTCGATCTCGGCCATTACGAGCGGTTTACCGGCGTCCCGTCCCGTCAGAGCGACAATGTGACCTCCGGGCGGATCTACAGCGATATTCTGACCAAGGAACGCCGGGGCGATTATCTGGGGGCGACGGTGCAGGTCATTCCCCATGTCACCAACGCCATCAAGGAATTCGCCACTTCCGATGTCGACAGCGATACGGATTTTGTGCTGTGCGAGATCGGCGGCACGATCGGCGATATTGAAAGCCTGCCGTTTATGGAGGCGATCCGCCAACTGGGCAATGATCTGGGCCAGTCAAATGTCTGCTATATTCATCTGACCCTGGTGCCTTATCTTACTGCGGCCGGTGAAATGAAGACCAAACCGACCCAGCATTCGGTGAAGGAACTGCGCAGTATCGGCATTCAGCCTGATGTGCTGGTCTGCCGCTCGGAACATGATATTGAGGATTCTGACCGCCGGAAAATCGCCCTTTTCTGCAATGTCCGCGAATCCGCCGTTATTCAGGCGCTCGACGCCTCAAGCATTTATGAAGTGCCGCTTAATTATCATGCGGAAGGGCTGGACGCCGAAGTGCTGTCCGCCTTTGGCATTGACCCGGGCCTGACCGACGCCGACCTCGCCCGCTGGCATGAGATCATGAACCATGTCAACAATCCGGAAGGCGATGTAACAATTGCCGTGGTTGGCAAATATGTTGAATTGCCCGATGCCTATAAATCCCTGATCGAGGCGTTGGGCCATGGCGGTTTCGCCAATAACGTCAAGGTCAATATTGAATGGTTTGATTCAAAAATATTTGAAGATCAAACCGACCTGTCGGCCCATTTCGAGCAGGTGGACGGCATTCTTGTGCCCGGCGGCTTCGGCGAGCGGGGCGCCGAAGGCAAGATCGCGGCGGCGCGCTTCGCCCGGGAGCATAAAATTCCCTATTTCGGCATCTGTTTCGGCATGCAGATGGCCTGCGTCGAGGCGGCGCGCAATATGGCCGGCATTGACGGGGCCAATTCAACGGAATTCGGCGAATGTGCGGACCCCATTGTCGGCCTGATGACCGAATGGGAAAAGGAAGGGGCGGTGCAAACCCGCTCCGAAGAAGACGACAAGGGCGGCACCATGCGGCTTGGCGCCTATAAGGCCAAACTGGTCCCCGGCAGCAGGGTTTGCGCCATATATGGCAGCGAAGCCATCTCCGAGCGCCATCGCCACCGCTATGAGGTGAATATCAATTATCGCAAGCGGCTCGAAGAAGCCGGCCTGCTGTTTTCCGGCCTGTCACCGGACGGTGAACTGCCGGAAATTGTCGAAATTCCGGATCATCCGTGGTTTATCGGCGTCCAGTTCCATCCGGAGCTGAAATCCAAGCCTTACGCGCCTCATCCGCTTTTCGCATCTTTCATTGAAGCCGCGGTCAAACAATCCCGGCTGTTTTAATCTTTCATCCATAGAGGTAAAAATGACTGCAATTATCGACATCACCGGACGTGAAATTCTGGACAGTCGCGGCAATCCCACTGTTGAAGTTGACGTAACCCTGGAAACCGGCGCTTTCGGACGGGCCGCGGTGCCGTCCGGCGCCTCAACCGGCGCCCATGAGGCGGTGGAGTTGCGCGACGGCGGCAGTCGCTATCTCGGCAAGGGTGTCCTGAAGGCCGTCGAGGCGGTGAACGGCGAAATTTTTGACGCCCTGACCGGTCTTGACGCGGAAGAGCAGATCATTCTCGACAAGGTGATGCGTGAGCTGGACGGGACGGAGAATAAATCCCGCCTGGGGGCGAACGCCATTCTCGGCGTCAGCCTCGCCGTGGCCAAGGCGGCGGCTGATGAAGCCGCGCTGTCGCTGTATAATTATCTCGGCGGTCCGTCGGCGCGGGTGCTGCCGGTGCCGATGATGAACATCATTAACGGCGGCGAGCATGCCGATAATCCGATCGATATTCAGGAATTCATGATCATGCCGGTTTCCGCCGGCAATATCCGTGATGCGGTTCGGATGGGCGCCGAAATATTCCATAATCTGAAAAAGAAATTGTCCGACGCCGGACATAACACCGGGGTCGGCGATGAAGGGGGCTTTGCGCCCAACCTGAAGGGCACCGTCGATGCGCTCGATTTCATCATGAAGGCCGTTGAAAGCGCCGGCTACAAGCCGGGCGAAGACATCATGCTGGCCCTTGATGCGGCCTCCTCCGAATTCTACAAAGACGGCAAATATGTCCTGGCCGGCGAAGGAAAAACCCTCGAAAGCGGGGCCATGGCGGAATATTACGCCGACCTTTGCCGCCGCTATCCGATCCTGTCGATCGAGGACGGCATGGATGAAGATGACTGGGACGGCTGGAAGGCCCTGACCGACCTGATCGGCGACAAGGTGCAGCTGGTCGGCGATGACCTGTTCGTCACCAATCCGGCCCGGCTCGCCGACGGCATCCGTCAGGGCGTCGCCAATTCCATCCTGATCAAGGTCAATCAGATCGGCACCCTGAGCGAAACATTTGATGCCGTCGAAATGGCCCATCGGGCGCGCTATACGTCTGTCATGTCGCACCGCTCCGGGGAAACCGAGGATGCGACAATCGCCGACCTGGCGGTAGCGACCAACTGCGGCCAGATCAAAACCGGCTCGCTGGCGCGCTCCGACCGGCTGGCGAAATATAATCAGTTGATCAGGATCGAGGAAGCCCTCGGCGACGCCGCCGTCTATGCCGGCGCCAGCATCCTGCGCGGCTGAACAATCCTGCGGAATTAATCCGCAAAAAGCGGTCTGGTTTTTCAGGCCGCTTTTTTAATGGGGGCGGCATGGGGCGCGGCCTACCATATCTTGTGCATCTGTCCCTAGAGTTTTGACTCCAAAAGAGAAAAATATATTTAATGCTTGACCCGGCGAATCAGGTGTGATTCTCTAGAGCCATGGCGAAAACATTGGACATACAGAACAGATTTCAGAAAATGGTCATCCCGATGGTCTGTTCGCTGATTATTGTCTATTTCTTCATATACGGTATGCGCAGCATGCAGGACAAGGCCAACCTGCTTGAGGAAATCGCTGTACTGGAACAGGAATATGGCCTTGTGCATGAGCGCAAGACGGATATTGAGAAGCATGTCGCCTTATTGAAGCCGGAACATGTGGATCCTGATTTTCTGGATGAAAAAGCCCGGGAAACCCTGGGGCTGATCCATGAAGATGAAGTTGTCATTTTCCGGAAATAACGAAATTTTCCAAATTTGAGGCATCTCCCGCCCGGGGAGCGGCTGTTCGGGGCGTGTTTTTTCCATTTTCATTTCAATGGCTTAATATTTTGAGTTAACTTAAATTTAGTTAATTAAAAATATTGCTTGTATTTCAATGACTTTTAATCTTTATTTAGCAGAATTTATGATATTCTCCTGATCGTATTTTTTACGATTATCTGTTTTTAATTTAACAGGATGGGCTGATAAACATGGCTGGTAAATCAAGCGGACCAAAATCCCCCCGAAAAAATGTCACCAAAAGCGGCAGGCCGGCGGCGCGGCGCAAGCCCGTCAAGCCGAAGAAAATCACCGCCTCGGCGGAAGAACTGACGGATTTTTACCGTCAGATGCTGCTGATGCGCCGGTTTGAGGAAAAAGCCGGCCAGATGTACGGCATGGGCCTGATCGGCGGTTTCTGCCATCTCTATATCGGCCAGGAGGCGGTGGTTACCGGCATCCAGGCGGCGTTGAAGGATGGCGACAGCGTCATCACCAGCTATCGGGATCACGCCCATATGCTGGCCTGTCAGATTGATCCCAATATCATCATGGCCGAACTGACCGGCCGGGCGGCGGGGATTTCCAAGGGCAAGGGCGGCTCAATGCATATGTTCAGCGTCGAGCATGGCTTTTACGGCGGTCACGGCATCGTCGGCGCCCAGGTGCCGATCGGCGCCGGGCTGGGGTTCGCCCATAAATACCGCAAAACAGACAATGTGTCGGTGGTTTATTTCGGCGACGGGGCGGCCAACCAGGGCCAAATTTATGAAACCTTCAATATGGCGGAACTGTGGAGCCTGCCGGTAATCTTTGTGATTGAGAACAACCAGTACGCCATGGGCACGGCGGTCAAGCGCGCCTCGTCCGAGGTGGAGCTGTTCCGCCGCGGCGAAAGCTTTAAAATTCCCGGTGAAGCAGTCGACGGCATGGACGTTCTGGCGGTCAAGGAAGCGGCGATGCGGGCGGTTGACTGGTGCCGGGCCGGCAATGGCCCCATTTTGCTCGAGATGAACACCTATCGCTACCGCGGTCATTCCATGTCCGACCCGGCGAAATACCGTTCCAAGGAAGAAGTGCAGAAAATGCGCGCCGAACATGACCCCATCGATCAGGTCAAGCGGAAATTGCTCGACAGCAAAATGATGAGTGAGGATGAGATGAAGGCCATTGACAAAGAGATCAAGGCCCGGATTGCCGAGGCGGCGAAATTCGCCCAGGAAAGCCCCGAACCGGATGCATCCGAACTATACACCGACGTTCTAGTCGCAGAATAAGAGGAAGAAAATATGACCATTGAAATTCTGCTGCCGGCCATGTCGCCGACCATGACAGAGGGCACGCTGGCCAAATGGAACGTAAAAGAAGGTGACGCCGTTGCCGCCGGTGATGTTCTGGCCGAAATAGAAACCGACAAGGCGACCATGGAGCTGGAAACCGATGAAGAAGGCGTGGTCGGTAAAATCCTGGTTGAGGCCGGCGCCGAGGGGATCGCGGTCGGCACCCGGATTGCGGTAATTCTGGAGGACGGGGAAGATGCGTCAGCCGTTGACGTCAGCGCAGATAGGACGCCTGCCGCGACAAAGAGTGACAGTGCTGAGACAAGCGACTCCGATGCTGTTGTGGAAGCGCCCACCGCTGCCCCGATTATTGAAGAAGACCTGCCCGAAGGCACAACCTTCACCACCCTGACCGTGCGCGAAGCCCTGCGCGACGCCATGGCCGAGGAAATGCGTCTCGACGATGATGTGTTCATCATGGGCGAGGAAGTGGCCGAATATCAGGGGGCTTATAAGGTGACCCAGGGCCTGCATGATGAATTTGGCGACCGGCGGGTGATTGACACGCCGATCACCGAGCATGGTTTCGCCGGCCTTGGGGTCGGGGCGTCGATGGCGGGCCTCAAACCGGTGGTCGAATTCATGACCTTCAACTTCGCCATGCAGGCCATCGATCATATTATCAATTCGGCGGCCAAGACCAATTATATGTCGGGCGGTCAGATCAAATGTCCGATCGTCTTCCGCGGCCCCAACGGCGCGGCGAGCCGGGTCGGCGCCCAGCACAGCCAAAATTACGCCGCCTGGTATGCCCATGTGCCGGGCCTGATCGTGGTCTCTCCCTATTCAGCGGCGGACGCCAAGGGATTGCTGAAGTCGGCGATCAAAAGCCCGAACCCGGTGGTGTTCCTCGAAAATGAAATCACCTATGGCCAGAGCTTTGAGGTGCCGGACATCGAAGATTACACCGTGCCGCTCGGCAAGGCTTCTGTGGTGCGCAGCGGCTCCGACGTTACCCTGGTCAGCTATTCCATCGGGGTCAAATTCGCCCTCGAAGCTGCCGAAAAACTGGCGGCGGAGGGGATCGAGGCCGAGGTGATCGACCTTAGGACCCTGCGGCCGCTGGATATGGAGACGGTGATCGCCTCGGTCAGGAAAACCAACCGCGTGGTCTGTGTCGAGGAAGGCTGGGTGAACTGTTCGATCAGCTCGGAAATTTCCGCCCGCCTGATGGAAGACGCCTTTGATTATCTTGACGCGCCGGTGATGCGGGTCGCCAATGCCGATGTGCCGATGCCCTATGCCGCCAATCTGGAAAAACTGACTGTCGTCACCAGCGACCAGGTGGTCGCGGCGGCAAAAAAAGTCTGTTATGTGGAAGGAGACAACTGATGGCGATAGAACTTCTGATGCCGGCCCTGTCGCCGACCATGGAAACGGGCACCCTGTCGAAATGGCTGGTCAAAGAAGGCGATACCGTGGAAAGCGGCACCATCCTCGCCGAAATCGAAACCGACAAGGCGACGATGGAATTTGAAAGCATTGACGAAGGCACGGTCGGCAAAATTTTTGTTGCCGAAGGCGCCGAGAATGTCGCCGTCGGCGATTTGATCGCGGTGCTGCTTGAAGACGGTGAAGACGAAAGCGCCCTTGAGGGGATTTCACCGGACAAGGCGGAGCAGGCGCAAGAAACGGCGAAGCAAGAAGCTGCTGCGGAAGATTCACCGAAAGAGGCGGCAAAACCGGCGGCTGCGGCGGCGACGCCCGCCGAAACTTCCGGCGACCGGGTCTTTTCTTCCCCCCTGGCGCGGCGGATCGCGGCGCAGAAGGGCTTTGAGATTGCCGACATTCCGGGCACCGGCCCCCATGGCCGGGTGATCAAGCGCGATGTGGAAAGCTTCAGCCCGGCTTTGAGCCCGGCCGTGGCTGGTGTTGCGCCGTCTCTTGAAGGCGATGCGCCGTTTGAGGAAATCAAGCTCAGCAATATGCGCAAGACCATCGCCAAACGGCTGACGGAATCGAAGCAGACCGTGCCGCATTTCTATCTCAATGTGGATATTGCGCTGGATAACCTGCTCGCCGCCCGCAAAGAACTGAACAACATGTCGGACGACTATAAAATCTCGGTTAATGACTTTATCATTCGCGCCTGCGCCCTGGCGCTGAAGAAAGTGCCGGCGGCCAATGTCCAGTTTGGCGGCGATGTGATGCGCCACTATAGCCGGGCCGATATTTCGGTGGCGGTCGCCATCGACGGCGGACTGGTGACGCCGGTCATTCGCGGCGCTGATCAAAAAGGCCTGCGGCAGATTTCCGATGAAGCCAAGGCGTTGGCCAAAAAGGCCCGCGACGGCAAACTGATGCCGGAAGATTATCAGGGCGGAACCTTTTCGATCTCCAACCTCGGCATGATGGGCATCAAGCAGTTCCAGGCAGTGATCAATCCGCCCCAGGCCGCGATTTTGGCCATCGGCGCCGGTGAACAACGGCCGGTGATCCGGGATGGCGAGGTCACGGCGGCGACGGTGATGTCGGTCAATCTGGCCTGTGATCATCGCGCCATTGACGGGGCGGTGGGGGCCGAATTCCTCGCGGCGCTGAAAATCTATCTCGAACATCCGTCCACCATGCTGCTGTGAGGAAAAAACAATGACGAAAGAAAAATTTGATATTGTGGTTCTCGGCGGCGGTCCCGGCGGCTATGTGGCGGCGATCCGGGCGGCGCAGCTGGGTTATAAAACGGCGGTGGTCGAGCGGGAAAAACTCGGCGGGATCTGCCTCAACTGGGGCTGTATCCCGACCAAGGCCCTGTTGCGCTCGGCGGAAGTGTTCCACAATATGAAACATGCCGCCGATTATGGCCTGGTGGCGGACGGTCTGGGCTTTGACCTGGATAAAGTGGTGAGCCGCAGCCGCAATATTGCCGGACAGTTGAGCGGCGGTATCGTCCATCTGATGAAAAAGAATAAAATTACGGTCCTTGAAGGCGACGGCAAGCTGGTCAAACCGGGGCTGTTGAGCGTCAGCAAGGACGGCAAGAAGGTCGCGGATCTTGAGGCGGGCGATATTATCCTCGCCACCGGCGCACGGGCGCGGGAATTGCCGCATCTGAAAGCGGATGGCGACAAGGTCTGGACCTACCGTCATGCGCTGACCCCGAACGCGATGCCGAAAAAGCTGCTGGTGATCGGCTCCGGCGCCATCGGCATCGAATTCGCCAGCTTCTATAATGAGCTCGGCGCCGAGGTAACGGTGGTCGAGATGCTGGATCGGGTGATGCCGGTCGAGGACGCGGAAATTTCCGCCTTTGCCGAGAAATCCTTCAAATCCCAGGGCATGAAAATTCTCACCTCTTCGTCTGTCACCAAACTCGACAGGAAAAAGGACGCCGTCATCTGCACGGTGGAAGACGCCAAGGGCAAACGCCAGGAGATCGAAGTTGACCGGGTGATTCTGGCCATCGGCATCACGGGGAACGTCGAGAATATCGGTCTGGAAGACAATGGGATCAAGGTCGATCGCGGCCATGTTGTCGCCGATGAATGGGGCCATACCGGGGTCAAGGGCGTTCACGCCATCGGCGATCTGACCGGCCCGCCGTGGCTCGCCCATAAGGCCAGTCATGAAGGCGTGATTCTGGTCGAAAAAATCGCCCATGATAAAGGAAACAAGGAAATCAAGGACTTGCATCCGATTGACAAGGGCAATATTCCGGGCTGCACCTATTGCCGGCCGCAGGTGGCGAGCGTCGGCCTGACCGAAAAGGCGGCCCGGGAGAAGGGCCTGAAAATCAATGTCGGCCGCTTTCCGTTTATCGGCAACGGCAAGGCGATCGCCCTCGGCGAAGCGGAAGGACTTGTAAAGACAATTTTTGATGCTAAAACCGGGGAGTTGCTCGGCGCGCATATGGTCGGCGCCGAAGTGACCGAACTGATCCAGGGCTATACCGTCGCCCGCACGCTGGAAACCACGGAAGCGGAACTGATGCATACGGTATTTCCCCATCCGACATTGTCGGAAATGATGCATGAAAGTGTGTTGGATGCCTACGGCAAGGCGCTGCATTTTTAACGGGTAAAGGTTAAGGTTGATGACCAATAAAATCACGAAGATCGAAAGCAATTCACAGTTTCGCCGCAAGCCGGACTGGATCAGGGTCAAGGCGCCCATGTCCCGGGGCTATAACGAAACCTTCAAGATGATGCGGGACCTGAACCTGAACACGGTTTGTGAAGAGGCGGCTTGTCCCAACATCGGCGAATGCTGGCAGAAAAAACATGCGACGGTGATGATCCTCGGCGATACCTGCACGCGGGCCTGCCGTTTCTGCAACATCAAGACCGGCAAGGGCAATCCGGTGGACCCGATGGAGCCCGACAATGTGGCGATCGCCGCCGGCAAGATGGGGCTCAACCACATTGTGATTACCTCCGTCGACCGGGACGACCTGGAAGACGGCGGCGCCGATCAGTTCGTCAAGGTGATTGAAGCCCTGCGCCGGGAAGCGCCCAACACGACGATTGAAATCCTGACCCCGGATTTCCGCAACAAGCCGGGGGCGCTGGAAAAGGTGGTCGCCGCCAAGCCTGACGTCTTTAATCATAATCTGGAAACGGTGCCGCGCAATTACAGTCATATCCGGCCCGGGGCGCGCTATTTCCATTCCCTGCGACTTTTGAGCCGGGTGAAGGAAATCGACCCGACGATCTTCACCAAATCCGGCATTATGGTCGGCCTTGGCGAGACGGAGGCCGAAGTGTTGCAGGTGATGGATGACATGCGCTCCGCCGATATCGACTTCATCACCATCGGTCAGTATCTCCAGCCAACCAAGAAACATACCGAAGTGATCGACTATATCACGCCGGACCAGTTCGCCAAATATGCCCGGAAAGCCAAAACGAAGGGCTTTTTGCATGTGGCGTCTTCGCCGCTGACCCGCTCGTCCCATCATGCGGGCGATGATTTCGAGGCCCTGAAGGCCGCCCGCGCCGCGAAACTGGCGGCGGACGACAATCGCAGTCAAAAGATGGACGCGCCGATCGACATTGACGAAATGGCCAAACTCAATCCCCTGAATGAGGATTAAGCCGCCCCGATGCCGAAATTCACCGAAGTCAGAGAGTTGCCCTATTCGGCGGAACAGATGTATCAACTTGTCGCCGATGTGGACAGCTATGCCGAATTCCTGCCCTGGTGCCAGGGGGTGCGGGTCTATAACCGGACGGACCGCAGCCTTTATGCCGACCTGATCATCGGCTTCAAGATGTTTCGCGAACGCTTCACGTCCCATGTCACCTTCACCGAAGACCGGATCGAGGTGGAATATATCAAGGGGCCTTTGAAATATCTTCACAATTATTGGCGGTTCACGCCGCGCGATGACGGCGGCTGTCATGTCGATTTTCTGGTCGATTTTGAATTTCGCAACAAGATTTTCGAGAAGGTGATCGGCGCGATCTTCACCGAAGCGGTCCATCACATGATCGAAGCCTTTGAAATGCGCGCCAATGAACTCTATGGCTCCGCCGCCGACCGGAAAGTCATGGACCAGGACGCCTGAACTATTACATGATTCGCTAGACGGCTTTACATTCCGTCTCGTCAGGTGGATAATGCCGATGATGGCATTCAACCTCCGATGACAAAAGGAAAATGGGTGATCCGGCGAGTATTGGCTAATATACGAGAAATTATGTCACGGATTTCGGATGCCGCGTTTTTCCGGGACCTTCTTTTGGGGTTCATGCTCTTCTGGGGGATTCCGACCGGTTTTTTCATGCTGATCGGCCTGTTCGTGCATACGGTCAGGGCGCCGGTCAATGTGGATTATTTTTTTCTCAGCCTGTTGTTTCCCCTGCTGTCGCGCCGCGTCCTGTGGGATGACGGGCAGGTGCCCTATATGATTTTCCGTCCAAAGCGGGCGCATCAGATGGCGACGACCATCTCCGATCCGCCGCCAGTCGGGCAGGGGCGGCGAACCGCCTCAATCCTCGCGCCCCATTGAGCGGAACCATAACGCACCGAGAGATAAGATATGGCCCAGATCGGCGACATCGTTACTGTAAACGACAAGATGCAAGGGGATTATCAGTATCAAATCAGCGCGCCGATCGGGCAGCGGTTTGACCCCCGCTTCACCCCCCATTTTACCCCGAAACAGATGTTGGCGATGGGGGTTTTTGAGGGCAAATACTGTAACGACTGCCGGGGGGAACTGCCGGACGACTGGTTTGAGGGGGCGCTTTTAAGCGACAAGGCCGATCCGGCGCTGAATTATTTCGGCGTCAAAAGCCGGCAGCCCCTGTCGGTCTGGCGGGAAAAGGGCTGGATTTACGGCCCCGACCCGCGCGGCTGGTTCCAGTGGTATTGCCGCTATTATCTTGGCCGGCGCCTGCCGGAAATTGACACTGTTCAGATCAAGAGATGGCGCGGCTTCGCCCGTCATGCGGCACAGGTGCGGGCCAATTGCGAACCCGGCAATATCTTCTGCCGCCCGAAACAGCGCCAGGCCCTGTTGCAATGGGCCCATGATCCGTTTATCTGAAGGGAAGGGCGCGCCATAATCGCTTGGGCCGGCGCTGTCGCCGTTATGGCCTGTCGCCCGGTCCGGTCATTTTTTCCGGCCTGACCCATTGATCGAACTGGGCCGCCGTCAGCAGGCCGAGCTTCACCGCCGCCTGTTTCAGGGTCAGCTTTTCGGCGGCCGCCTTTTTAACGATTTTCGCCGCCTTGTCATAGCCGATATGGGGCGTGAGCGCAGTGACCAGCATCAGGGACTGTTCGACCTGCTCGGCGAGGCGCGCCGCGTCGGCCTCAATCCCCCGCAGGCAATGATCGGTGAAGCTCTGGCTGGCGTCACTGAGCAGGCCGATGGATTGCAGCACATTATAAATGATCACCGGCTTGAAGACGTTGAGCTCGAAATGGCCGCTGGACCCGGCCACCGTCACCGTCACATGATTGCCCATGATCTGGGCGCAGACCTGGGTCAGGGCTTCGCACTGGGTCGGGTTGACCTTGCCCGGCATGATCGAAGACCCCGGTTCATTGGCCGGCAGGATCAGTTCGCCGAGGCCGCTGCGCGGCCCGCTGGCGAGAAAACGGATGTCATTGGCGATCTTCATGGCGCTGGCGGCGATCACATTGAGCTGTCCCGAAAGCTCCAGCAACGCATCATGGGCGGCGAGCGCCTCGAATTTATTGGCGGCGCTGGTGAAGGAAAGGCCGGTAAGGGCGTTGATCCTGCTGATGAAAAGTCCGGCAAAATCCGGGTGGGCGTTCAGTCCGGTGCCGACCGCCGTGCCGCCCTGCGCGAGTTCCATCAGCCGCGGCAGGCTGCTTTCCAGGCGCGCAATGCCGAGCTCGATCTGCCGGGCGTAGCCGGAAAATTCCTGACCCAGCGTGATCGGCGTCGCATCCTGGGTATGGGTGCGGCCGATTTTGACAAGGTCCGTGAACTGTTCGGTCTTTTGGTTCAGCGCCCCCAACAGATGGAGGAGCGAGGGCAAAAGCCGGTGATGAATTTCGAGGCTCGCCGCGATCGCCATGACCGTCGGGAAGCTGTCGTTGGAGCTCTGGCCGAGGTTGACATGGTCATTGGGATGGACCGGACTTTTCTCGCCTCTTTCGCCGCCGAGGATTTCATTGGCCCGGTTGGCGATCACTTCATTGACATTCATATGGCTCTGGGTGCCGGAGCCGGTCTGCCAGACCATCAGCGGAAAATGATCGTCCAGCGCGCCGGAGATGACCTCGTCGGCGGCGGCGATAATGGCCCGGGCCAGTTCAGGCGGCAACAGGTCGAGCTCCCGGTTAGCCTCTGCGGCGGCTTTTTTCTGCAGACCGAAAGCATGAATCACCGGCGCGGGCATCCGCTCGTCGCCGATCCTGAAATTCTCCCGCGCGCGCTGGGTCTGGGCGCCCCAATAACGATCGGCGGGTACCTGGACTTCGCCCATGCTGTCGGTTTCGGTGCGCGTTTTAAGCATTGGCGTCCTTTCTTGTGAACGTTCAACAAGGCGGCTTCCCAGTCTAGCAAGAACCATCGCGGCCCTCAACCGCAAAGGAGCGGGCGCTGGCCGGCGCCTGATTTCACCCCATCGCCTGCATAAACAGCCGCAGTCCGGCGATCACGGTGGCTTCGCGCACCTTGTCCCGGCCGACATCGTCGAACAGATGTTTTTCATGGAGCAGCGCGCCGTCGCGGGCGGCGCAGGCCATGTGGACCAGGCCGACGGGCTTGTCGTCCGAGCCGCCGCCGGGGCCGGCGATGCCGGTGACCGACAGGGCGAGACTGGCCGCGGAAGCCTTCAAGGCGCCGGTCGCCATGGCCCGGGCGCAGGCTTCGCTGACCGCGCCGTGGGTGCGTAAAAGCTCACCCGGCACACGCAGCGCTTCCCGTTTCGCCCGGTTGGTGTAGGTAACAAAGCCCCGGTCGACCACATCCGACGCGCCGGCGATCTCGGTCAGGGCCGCGATGATCAACCCGCCGGTGCAGGATTCGGCCGTCGCCAGATGACAGCCCTTGCGTCTGGCCGCATCCAGAACCTCACTCGCGAGGCTGAGTATTTCAGGTGAGAACATAGCTGTAAAATCCTATCATGATCAGGGCGGCCATAAAGCCGGCGACAATATCGTCCATCATCACGCCAAAGGCGTCATGGCGCCGGTCAAAAATCCGGATCGGCCACGGCTTGTAAATATCAAAGACCCGAAAGGCGGCGAAGGCGAGGATGAACGGGCCCGGCGACATGGCCAGGTTTGACGTCATGGCGGCAATCGGCAGGCAGGCGATCCACTGCCCGGCGACCTCGTCAATCACCACTTCGCCGGGGTCCGTCTTGCCGGTTTCCTTCATATAAACCGCCGACGCCCACAGTCCGGCGACAAACACCGCGATCACGCCGATCATCAGGCCGAATGACCCGAAACGGTCAATGATCAGCCAGGCGAAGGGCAGGGCGGCGAGCGAACCGATGGTGCCGGGGGCCTTGGGGGCGAGGCCGCTGTAAAACCAGGTGGCGAGCAGGAGCGCCGGATGAACCGCTGACTTTGACCATTTTTTGACAAACATTCCCGCCCCTTTACATGTTTTTCAAGTGCGATTTCTGATGAATGACCTCATTCATATCGTCAACCGACTGGCGGATCAATGTTTTCAGCATCCCCCGGTCGATATTGACCAGGCTTTTGACAAAAATCGCGGCGCGTCCGACCCTGTGACGTCCCAGCGCCTTGAGGAGCGGCTGGTCCCTGTCGAGTCCCGACGGCAGGAAGATGGACAGGCCGCGCCTGCCGGGCGAAAAGCCGGTGAGCAGGACCTGTTCTTCTCGTTCGGTCTGGTAATTATACCTTGTATAGCCGAATCCGATGGTCGAACGACCCCACATCTGGCCGGGCAGGCCGGTGATCTCGGCCATCAGTTTCGTCAGGTAGAAACAATCCTCGCGCAGTTGGCCATATTCAAACCGGTTGAGGAAATCCGCGACCTCAGATTTGGTCCCCTGCGATTTTGTTGTTTTCATGGCTGTCGCCTTAAAATGATCACCGGTCTGCTTCGGGCAGGCGCACCGTGGCGACCGCTTGCGCGGCGATTCCTTCCGCCCGGCCGGTAAAGCCCAGCTTTTCCGTCGTTGTCGCCTTGACGCTGACCCGGGACGGGTCGAGATCAAGCATATCGGCGATATTATCACGAATCCGCGCCCGATGCGGCGTTATCTTTGGCGCTTCACAGATAATCGTCAGGTCGATATGGGAAATCAGACCGCCCCTGTCGGCGATCAGGCGGGCGGCATGCTTCAGAAAGATGCCGGAGCCGGCGCCTTTCCATTGCGGATCAGTGGGCGGAAAGTGAAGTCCGATGTCGCCTTCGGATATGGCGCCGAGCAGGGCGTCGGTCAGGGCGTGAAGCGCCACGTCGGCGTCCGAATGACCCTTCAGTTTCCGGTCATGGTCAATGGCGACGCCGCCGAGTATGACCTGATTGCCGGGCTCAAAGGCATGCACGTCATAGCCGAGCCCGGTGCGAATATCGGTGAGATTTTGCTTGATCATCTGTTCGGCCTTTTTCAGATCTTCAGGGGTGGTGATTTTGAAATTCCCTTCTTCACCGGGAATGCTCAGCACCGTAATGCCGCAGGCTTCGGCGATGGCGCAATCGTCGGTCAGGTCCCGGTCGGCGGGCTTGCCGGTCATTTTACGATGCGCCATATAGATCAGCTTATAGCGAAAGGCCTGCGGCGTCTGCGCCCGGGCCAACATGCTGCGGTCAACGGTTTTGGCGATCCGGCCGTCCCGCACCTGCTTGACCGTATCCACCAGCGGCAGGGTCGGGATGACCGCGCCGTGACCGGCGGCCTTGACAATGATTTCCTCAATATGGCCGGGGGTGACGAAGGGGCGGGCGGCGTCATGAATCAGCACCAGGTCCGGCTCCTGATCCGCCAGCGCCATCAGACCGTTCATCACCGACTGCTGACGGGTAGCGCCGCCGGTGACCGGGTCGGCCAAGGATATTTCAGGAAAGATTTCAAGAGACAATTCAGCGGTTGCCTGATCATAAAGGGCGCGATCATCTTCATGGATCACCGTCTGGATCAGATTGACATAAGGCGCATTGAGAAAGGACTCAATGGTATGCTGTAAAATGCTCTTGCCGCAAAGCGGTAAATATTGTTTGGGCTGCCCCGCGCCGGCCCTGTGGCCGCGGCCCGCCGCGACGATGATGACGGCTACTTTCATGATATGGCTGTCCCGGTTGTTTTGCGACAGAACCTAGCATTCCATTGACCAAAAGTCTGTAAATTTCTTGTGCGGAAGGTGATTTTTCACGGCAAAAAATGCGCTTTGACCCGACCGGGCTTTTCCTGTATATTGCCGCCTTGAATTGATTAAATTATGATCATTTACATTAATTGCTTAAAATATAGACATTATGAATCGTGATATTAAGATAAAAATTGGCCCGATCGAGGTTGAGGACCCGGTGCTGCTCAGTCCGATGGCGGGGGTCACCGACCTGCCGTTCCGCCGGCTGGTGAAACGCTTTGGCGCCGGGCTGGTGACGTCGGAGATGATCGCCAGTCAGGCGATGATCCGGGATCATCAACGGACCCATAAAATGGCCTATGCGGAAAGTGACGAATATCTGATGTCGGTCCAGCTCGCCGGCTGTGATCCGGAGATGATGGCGACGGCGGCCCGGATGAACGCGGACAAGGGGGCGCAGATCATTGACATCAACATGGGCTGTCCGGCGAAAAAGATCGTTAACGGCTATGCCGGCTCGGCCCTGATGCAGGATCTGGACGAGGCGCGGAAAATCCTCGTGGCGACGGTCGGAGCAGTGGATATTCCGGTAACCCTGAAAATGCGCACCGGCTGGGACATCAGCAACCGCAACGCGCCGGAACTGGCGAAAATCGCCGAGGATGTCGGCATCAGGATGGTGACCGTTCATGGCCGGACCCGCAACCAGATGTATAAAGGCAAATCGGACTGGAGTTTTATCCGCAAGGTCAAGGAGGCGGTTTCCCTGCCGGTGATCGCCAATGGCGATATCGTGACCTGCGAGGATGCGGCGGAGGCCCTGCGTCAGTCAGGGGCCGACGGGGTGATGATCGGCCGCGGCGCCTATGGCCGGCCGTGGTTCCTCGCCCAGGTGATTCATTACCTGAAAACCGGCGAAAGGCTGCCGGAGCCGACCCTCGGCCAACTGAAGGATATTGTCCTCGATCATTATCAGGCGATCCTCAATCATTACGGCGCGGAGGCCGGCAAGAAAATCGCCCGCAAGCATATCGCCTGGTATACCAAGGGCCTGCGCGACAGCGCCGCTTTCCGCCAGCAGGTCAACCAAATGACCGATGTCGAACAGGTCAAGGATATGATTCATGCTTTCTTTGATCCCCTTGTCGCGGAGGAAGCCGCCTGACTGCCGCCGCCGCCATACATCAGGATCTGATCCTGAATTCGCTGCCGGACAGCATCCTTGCCGTCGATGGAAAGAATAATATCATTTTCGTCAACAACGCCGCGGAACAGTTATTTTTTTCCGGCGCCAAACTATTGTTGCAGCGTAAACTTGAGGAAGTTGTGCCATTTGACAGCCCGCTGGTGGCAATTGTTGATCAGGCGCGGCAGAGCAAGGCGATTATTTCGGAATATGATATTACCCTGAGCAATCCGCGCTATGGCGACAGGCATGTGGATATTCATGTCTCGCCGGTGATTGAACGGGCCGGGGAACTGGTCGTCCAGCTTCAGGAAAGAAGCATCGCCCAGAAGATCAACCAGCAGCTCAGCCACCGGGGCGCGGCGAGGTCTGTCGCGGGCATGGCTTCGGTGCTGGCTCATGAAATCAAAAATCCCTTGTCGGGCATTCGGGGGTCCGCCCAGCTGCTGGAGCAGGAAATCAGGGAATGCGACCGGGATCTGACGCAACTGATTTGCGATGAAACCGACCGCATCTGCGCCCTTGTCGACCAGATGGAAGTCTTTTCCAACAATAAACCGATTGTGGCGGAAGACATCAATATCCATCTGGTGCTGGAACATGTCCGAAAGCTGGCGCAGAATGGCTTTGGTCAGCATGTGACCTTTCGGGAACAGTATGATCCGTCGATCCCGTCGGCCCGGGGCGATAAAGGCCAGTTGATCCAGATTTTTCTCAATCTGGTCAAAAATGCCGTGGAAGCGCTGCCCCGCCACGGCGGCGAGGTGACCTTGACCACCGCCTATCGTCACGGGGTGCGGATTATGGTGCCGGGCTCAAAGGAGCGCCTGCATCTGCCGCTGGAAATATGCGTCATTGACAATGGCCCGGGGATTGCCGACGACCTGAAGCCGCATCTGTTCGACCCTTTCGTCACGACCAAGTCCGACGGCACCGGCCTCGGCCTGGCGCTGGTGGCGAAAATTGTCGGCGATCACGGCGGAATCATCGAATGTGACACCGCACAGGGCAATACCACCTTCAGGGTTCTGTTGCCGAGTTACAGAGGATAAACAACATGACGGGAAAAACACTGCTGATCGCCGATGACGACAACGCCATTCGCACCGTATTGTCCAAGGCTCTGGAACGGGACGGCTATCAGGTCAGACTGACCGGAAATGCGGCGACGCTCTGGCGCTGGGTCTCCAACGGCGAAGGCGATCTTGTTGTTACCGATGTGGTGATGCCTGATGAAAACGGCCTGGACCTGCTGCCTAAGATCAAGAAAATCCGCCCGGATTTGCCGGTGATTGTCATGTCGGCGCAGAATACCCTGATGACCGCCGTCAAGGCGACAAAGCACGGCGCCTATGAATATCTGCCGAAACCCTTTGACCTCAATGAGTTGAAATCGGTCATCGCCAAGGCCCTTTCCACCAAGGCGACCAGGGCGACGTCCCTTGCGGCCAATGATGAAGGTGAAGATCTGCCCCTGATCGGACGTTCACCGGCGATGCAGAATGTCTACCGGATTATGGCCCGCCTGATGACCACTGACCTGACGGTGACCATCAGCGGCGAATCCGGCACCGGCAAGGAACTGGTCGCCAAGGCCCTGCATGATTTCGGCAAGCGGAAAAACAGTCCCTTTGTCGCCCTGAATATGGCGGCGATTCCGCGGGAACTGATTGAGAGTGAATTGTTCGGTCATGAAAAAGGCGCCTTTACCGGGGCGGACAACCGCAGCAGCGGCCGTTTTGAGCAGGCCCAGGGCGGGACCCTGTTCCTTGATGAAATAGGCGACATGCCGCTGGAGGCGCAAACCCGCCTGCTCAGGGTGTTGCAGGAGGGGGAATATACCACCGTCGGCGGCGCCAAATCGATCAAGACGGATGTGCGGATTATCTGCGCCACCCACCGTGACCTGAAATCGTTGATCAGTCAGGGGCTGTTCCGCGAAGACCTTTATTACCGGCTGAATGTGGTGCCGCTGCGCCTGCCGCCGCTCAGGGAAAGGATCGAGGATATTCCCGATCTTGTCCGTCATTTCCTCAATGACTATGCCCAGGAAAATGACCAGACCCCCAAACTGATTGATGTCGATGCGCTGAATTTTCTCAAGCAGCATAACTGGCCGGGAAATATCAGGGAGCTGGAAAATCTTTGCCAGCGCATTGCGGCGCTTTATGTGGAAGACATGATCACGCTGGATATTGTCCATGGCGAAATGGTTCCGCTTTCTGTCACGGGCCAGGATGGTGAAAGCGGTATTCCGGCCAATGAAACCCTGCAGGATTCAATAAATCGTCATCTGAAACGTTATTTCGACGCCCATCTGCCCCATGACCTGCCGCCGGCGGGTCTCTATTCCCGCCTGCTGCGTGAATTTGAAAAGCCGCTGATTGAAAATTGCCTGTCCGCGACCCGGGGCAATCAGATCAGGGCGGCGGAACTGCTCGGCGTCAATCGCAATACCCTGCGCAAGAAAATCAAGGAACTGGATATTGACATCCGCAAAGGATAAAGATCAATTTGATATGTTGTAAAATTGCAACATTATGATATTCTGTCGGCTGAAGAGTTAAATTTTGTAGGCAGTGACCATCTGATATGGACAAGAAGAAATCCAAAATGGCGCGCAGGCTGAGGTCGTGGGCGAAAAAGGTCAAGATTGCCAAAAAATCGGCCTATGGGCTGGCGATCGGGGCGCTGGTCTCGGTGATCGCCACCTTTGCGACCTTTTCCAATGTCGGGCCGTTCGTCCCGACGCCGACGACGCTGTTCGTCCTGCTGACCATCAATCTCACCTTTCTGCTGACCCTGGGGGCGATGGTGGCGCGGCAGATTGTCCAGCTCTGGGCGCCGCAAAAGGCCGGGATGGGCAGTTACCGGCTGCACCGGCGCATTGTCACGCTTTTCAGTATCGTCGCCATCACGCCGACGATTATCGTCGCCATCGTCTCGGGCATGTTTTTTGAATTCGGCCTGCAAAGCTGGTTCAGCGACAAGGTGCGCACGGCGCTGGATAATTCCCAGGCCGTGGCCGAAGCCTATATCGAGGAGCATAAAAAGGCGATTCAGGCCGATGTGCTCGGCGTCGCCAAGGATCTCAATTCCCAGGCCTTCGCCCTGTCGCAGAATCAACAGCTTCTCGAGCAGGCCCTGACCGTGCAGGCGCAGTTTCTGTCCCTGTCGGAGGCCATCGTCTTTGACCGCAACGGCCAGGTCAAGGCGCGGGCCAAGACCACCCTGAGGCTGATCGGCGATTCCTTTCCGCTGGCGGCGCTCGATATGGCGGCGAAAGGCAGCATCGTGCCGATTGTCGGCGGCGATGATGATGACCGGGTGCGGGTGCTGGTGTCGCTCGACGGTTTTCTGGATAATTTCCTTTATATCAGCCGGTTTGTCGATCCCAAGGCGCTGGCGCTGGTTCAGAATACCAAGGACGCCCGCTCCGATTACATGCTGGCGCTCAATGAACAATCCAACTATCGGGTGTGGTTTAACCTGACTTTCATTGTGATCGCCTTTTTGATTCTGTTCGCGGCGATCTGGCTGGGCATCGGCTTCGCCAAGAAGCTGATGGAGCCGATCACCAACCTTGTGGACGCTTCGGAGAAAGTCGGCAAGGGGGATTTCAAGGCCCGCGCGCCGATCCGGAAGGGCTATGACGACCTGGGCGGGCTGACCCGGGCCTTCAACAAGATGACCCGCCAGCTGGACCAGCAGCAGAAGGATATTCTGCAGGTGAATCTGCAACTTGAGGAGCGGAACCGCTTTACCGAAGCGGTTCTGTCGGGCGTGTCCGCCGGAATCATGGGGCTTGACCCGTCGGGCAAGGTGACACTGCCCAATAAGTCGGCCGCGACCATGCTCGGACTGGGGATTGACCGAATTATCGGGGCTAAAATCCAGGACATCATGCCCGAAGCCGAAGAATTGTTTCATAAAATCCGCACGGCACAGGTTCCATCGGTTCAGGATCAGATCGTCATGGAGCGGGGGGAGGTCAGCCTGAACTTCATGGTGCGCATCACGGCGGAAACGGAAAAGGGCGAAATTCAGGGCTTTGTCATCGCCTTCGACGATATAACCGAGCAGGTGGCGGCGCAAAGAACCGCGGCGTGGGCGGATATCGCCCGCCGGATCGCCCATGAGATCAAAAACCCGCTGACGCCGATCCAGCTGTCGGCGGAACGGTTGAAACGCAAATATCTGAAGGAAATTGAAAGCGATCCGGCGGTGTTTACCCAATGCACGGATACCATCGTGCGTCAGGTCGGCGACCTGCGGCGGATGGTCGATGAATTCTCCTCCTTCGCCCGGATGCCGGCGCCGAAGGTTAAACGGGAAAATCTGGCGGAAATCACGCGCCAGGCCTATTTCCTGCAGGAAGTGGCCAACAGCAACATAATCTTTGACCTGGACTGTGCGCAAAAGGCGCTTCATGTCGATTGCGATGCCGGCCAGATCGGCCAGGCGCTGACCAATCTGATCAAGAATTCAACGGAATCCATTGCGGTGCAAAAGGCTTCGGCGAAAAAGAATGGTCAGGACTATCAGGGCCGGATCACCGTTTCCCTGTCCGAGAATGAACGGGACACCTTGATTCGGATTTCCGATAATGGGGTTGGCCTGCCGGAGCATCTGATGGATAAGCTGACCGAGCCCTATATCACGACGCGGGCCAAGGGCACCGGGCTTGGTCTGGCCATTGTCAAAAAAATCATGAAGGATCACGGGGGGAATTTGTTGCTCGAAAACAATAAGGAGGGAGGCGCGACCGCGATACTTGTGTTCAATAAGGATACACAAGCGCAGAACGACTTGGAAGACGACAGTGTAAGGATGGTTTATGGCTCTTGATATTTTGGTTGTTGATGATGAAGCGGATATTCGTGACCTGATCTCCGGGATCCTGGATGACGAAGGATATGAAACGCGGGCGGCCGGCGACAGTGACGCCGCGCTGGCGGAAATCGAGGCCCGGCGCCCCTCGCTGGTAATCTTGGATATCTGGTTGCAGGGCAGCCGGCTGGACGGGCTTGAACTGCTGGAAGTCATCAAGAAAATGCATGAGGGGCTGCCGGTGATCATCATCAGCGGTCATGGAAATATTGAAACGGCTGTTTCGGCGATCAAGCTGGGCGCCTATGATTTCATCAGCAAGCCTTTCGAGAGCGACAAGCTGCTGATCCTGGTCGAACGGGCGACCGAGGTCGATAAGCTGCGGCGCGAGAATATTGAGCTTAAGGAAAAAATGGGTTTCGATGTCGGTCTGACGGGATCGTCTTCGGCGATCAATCTGGTCCGAAATACCATAGATAAGGTGGCGCCCAGCGGCAGCAGAGTGCTGATTTCCGGGCCGTCCGGATCGGGCAAGGAAGTCGTGGCGCGGCTGATCCATAAGCAGTCCAAACGGGCCAGAGGCGCCTTTGTCGTGATCAACGCCGCCAGTATTTCGGCGGAAAATATGGAAAGTGAGCTTTTTGGCGTCGAGGAGGAAGGCGCCATCAAGAAAACCGGTGTTTTTGAGAAGGCGCACGGGGGCACTTTGTTCATTGATGAAGTGGCCGATATGCCGCAAAACACCCAGGCCAAGATATTGCGGATCCTGACCGACCAGACATTTGAACGGGTTGGCGGCAATAAGAAGGTGCTGGTCAATGTCCGGGTCATCAGCGCCACAAGCCGCGACCTGCGCGAACAGATCAGCAACAATCTGTTCCGGGAGGATCTGTTTCACCGGCTCAGCGTGGTGCCGGTCCATGTGCCGCCCCTGATCCAGCGCCGGGAGGATATTCCGGCTTTGATCGGTCAGATCATGAATCAACTGTCGACGGCGACAGGCATTCCGCCGAAAATTACCGACCCGGACGCGATGGCGGCCCTGCAGGCCCATGACTGGCCGGGAAATGTACGGCAGTTGCGCAATGTGGTGGAAAGACTGCTGATCATGTCGGCCGACAGCGATACAATCAGCATCAATATGCTGCCCTCGGAAATTATATCGGATACTTCCGTGGTTCGCCCGAGCATGAACAATGATATTATGTCCTTGCCCCTGCGCGACGCCCGGGAAAAATTCGAACGGGAATATCTCAAGGTGCAGGTCAGCAGGTTTAACGGCAACATCTCCCGGACCGCGGAATATGTCGGGATGGAGCGTTCGGCTCTGCATCGGAAATTGAAAAACCTTGGCCTGGCGGGCCATGAAAAAAACAGCGCTGATTAGGGTGAGGTAAAACATGAAAGTAATCGTCTGTGGAGCCGGGCAGGTTGGCTTTAATATCGCCAACCACCTGGCGAGCGAACAGCATGATGTGACCGTGATTGACCGGTCCCCGGAATTGATCGCCAAGGTTCAGAGTTCCCTGGATGTTCAGGGGGTTGTCGGCTATGCGTCCCATCCGGACCTGCTGGAGCGGGCCGGGGCGCGGGACGCCGATATGATCATTGCCGTGACCCTGTTCGACGAAGTCAATATGGTGGCCTGTCAGGTGGCGCATTCCCTGTTTGACGTGCCGACGAAAATTGCCCGGGTCCGGGCGCAGAATTATCTGGATTCCATGTGGCAGGATCTGTTCAGCCGCGACCATATGCCGATTGACGTGATCATTTCCCCCGAAATCGAGGTGGCGCGGGCCGCCATTCGGCGGCTGGAAGTCCCCGGCGCCTTTGATATGGTGCCCTTTTGCGACGGCCTGGTGCGGGCGGTCGGGGTTCGGCTGGAAGAGGATTGCCCGGTCGTCGATACGCCGCTGCGTCAGTTGACGGAATTATTCCCCGATCTGAATATCATCGTGACCAGCATCCTGCGCGACGGCAAGCTGATTATTCCGTCCAGTAATGATCAGCTGCTGGTCGGCGACAATATCTATTTTGTTTCCGAGGAAAAGCAGGTGGCGCGGGCGCTCAGCGTCTTTGGTCATGATGAGGAGGCCGCGCGGCGGATTGTAATCGTCGGCGGCGGCAATGTGGGCGCCTTTATCGCCAACAAACTGATCCAGAAGGATTCAAAGATCCAGATCAAGATTATTGAGATGAATGCGGCGCGGGCGCGGGCGATCGCCAAGGAAATTCCGAAGGCCGTTGTCCTGCATGGCGACGCCCTTGATGTGGACATTCAAAAGGAAGCCAACGTCAAGGCGGCGGAAACCATCATCGCGGTGACCAATGATGACAAGGTCAATATCCTGTCGTCGCTTTTGGCGAAACAGGCCGGGTCCAAACGGGCGATCACCCTGATCAATAACCAGAATTTCGGTCCCTTGACCTATTCGGTCGGCATTGACGCCTTCGTTGACCCGCGGCAGACCACGGTATCAAGCATCCTGCAGCATATGCGCCGGGGCCGCATCAGGTCGCTGCAGAATCTGGCCGGCGGCACCGCCGAGGTTCTGGAGGCGGTGGCCCTGGAGACATCGCCGCTGGTCGGCAAACCCCTGCGCGAAATCAGACTCCCGGAAGGCATCATCATCGGTTCTGTGGTCAGGGGCGATGAAGTGATCGTTCCCCGGGGCGGCACGGTTATCAAGCCGGATGATGTTGTCGTTGTCTTCACCCGTCTCGAAATGATCAAGAAGGTTGAGGAGCTGTTTTCGGTCCGTCTGGAATATTTTTAGAGTTCCGATCGCTCAATGCAGACACTATACTGCTGAAGATAATAAATATAAAACAGCGCCACAAGGATGAGCATGACTGCGCGGATTGGTAATATTATTGGTTATCTCCTGATGGTGTTGGGCTTTTGCGAATTATTGCCCCTCTTCGTCGCCTATTTAAATGATGAATACAGCCTGATTTTACCTTTTTTCATCAGCACCTTGTTTACGGTTTTCGTCGGTGGCGCCCTGTTTCTGTCTTTTCAGACCGTTCAGGAACGGCCGACGCGCCATGAAATCATCCTGCTGATGGTCACGGTCTGGTTGATATTACCGCTTTTCGCGTCGCTGCCCTTCATGATTACCGGCTTTATGACCAAGCTGTCGGACGCTTTTTTTGAGGCGACTTCGGCGCTGACGACGACGGGAGCCAGTCTGGTGGTTAAATTTGATGTTGTGCCGACGTCTCTTTTGTTCTGGCGGTCGCTCCTGCAATGGCTGGGTGGAATTCTGGTTTTTGTCATGGCGATCGCCATTCTGCCTTTGTCCGCGATCGGCGGCATGGATTTGTTCCGCAGCATGCTGCCCCATGGCGAAGGCGATGATATGCTGGCCCGGATCAGATACGCCTTTACCCCGTTGTTCAGGGTATATCTCGCCATGACGACAGCCTGCGTAATTTTGCTGACCATATCCGGCATGGATGGCTTTCCGGCCCTGCTGACCGCCATGGCGACAGTGTCGAGCGGCGGCTTTACCAGCCAGGGGGGATTCGACGTAAATTCCTTCAGCGGCTGGACCGAGCTGATTCTGATTCCCTTCATGCTGTTCGCCGCCACCAATATGACATTTCACTGGGCGTTTTTGAAACATGGGCGCGGCGGCGTCTACAGGCTGGATCCGGAAATTTCCAATTTCTTCTTCATTTTGATCTTTGCGGTGGTGCTGATTTTTTTGACCTTGCTGTTGTCGGAAAATATGGTGGGGGTTGGGATGATGAAAAAAGTGGGCCTCGCCGTATTTACCGCCGTCAGCAGCATGACGACAACCGGATTTTTACCGGACCACGCCGCTTCCCTGCCGCTGTCGGTGGTTGTTATTTGCATGATTTTGATGTTTATCGGCGGGACGGCGGGCTCAACGGCCGGCGGCTTTAAAATTCTGCGCATTACCCTGATGAAAAGGCATGCCGACAAGGAAGTCAGCCGCTTGACCTTTCCCCACGGGGTGACGCCGATCGCCTTTAACAATATGGTGGTGCCGCAAGCCACCCTGTTTTCCATATGGACCCTGCTGTTTATCTTTGTGACCGCCATCGCCGTCACAACGATCCTGTTTGGCGCGATGGATTTCGATCTGCAAACCAGTTTCGCCCTCAGCACGACGAATTTATTCAGCGCCGGCGGGCTTATCGCCATGATAAGTCCCGATTTCGTCGGCTATCACAGCCTTTCCTATGCGGGAAAGTGGCTGGTGTCCTTCATCATGATTCTCGGCCGGCTGGAGGTGATCGCCATTCTGGTGTTTTTGATGCCTTCTTTCTGGCGAAATTAGACTTAGGTCGTAAACTCATAAATATGGCGCAATTCTGTATGAAAATAACCACAAACCGGCAGAAAACAGGCGCAGATAATAGCGGGGCTATTGGCAAGTCCTGTTCTTCGCACCGGTTTGGGGGTATTTCCATACCCTTCGGGCGCGGCTCTTTTGATCCGTGAATGCGTTGACAAGCTTGGAAATAGATCACTATTCCTGCAGCTTGTCGCCTGTTCAAGGATCAAAAGCGCTCGCGCAGAATGGATCATATTTATGAGTTTACGACCTAATAAAATAATTCAATCTACTGGTTTCATGACGAAAAGGCATGTGATAGAGTAATGATATTAGTATACGCTTAGAGTGTTATGTTCTTCGAAAACTAAAAATGAATGATAAAAAAATGAACCATAAAAAAAGAATGGATGTTTAAAATGTCTGAAAAAAACCATAACTTACAGGACTCTTTCCTAAACCATATCCGTAAAAACAAAACACCTATCACTGTCTTTCTTGTGAACGGCGTAAAATTGCAGGGCATTATAACCTGGTTTGATAATTTCTGCATTCTGCTGCGCAGGGATTCCAGCGTCCAACTGGTTTACAAACATGCCATTTCCACCATAATGCCCGGTGGCCCGATAACATTGTTTGATCCCGCGGAAGCCGGGGATCAGGAGTAAATAACGAGTATTTATGACCAAACGGATAGATACTGAAGCGCGTGAATTCCGTAAAAAGAAAATAACTCTGGATTGGGGGGAGTCCCATGACAATCATGAGATTTCCCCGGATCATGTGGCCGGCGCAAATGTTCTGGTCCTGCATCCCCACCTCAAGACAAAACCCGCCGGCTTATTTGCCGGGACGCCTGCCTCCGGGGCGGCGACTTCCGCGCTGCGCTCGCCGGAGGCCCGGCTTGAGGAGGCGGTCAGCCTCTGTCAGGCCCTTGATCTCAATGTCCGCCATTCCCTGCTGCTGCAACTGACCCGGCTGGTTCCGGCAACCTATGTCGGCCGGGGCAAGCTGCTGGAGCTGGCCGACATTATATCTTCCGAGAATATTGAGCTTGTCATCATGGATTGCGAACTGACCCCCGGTCAGCAGCGGAATATCGAACGGCTGCTGAAGGTCAAGGTCATTGACCGGACAGGTCTGATTCTGGAAATTTTCGGGGAGCGGGCCAAAACAAAAGAGGGCGTGTTGCAGGTTGAAATGGCGCATCTGACCTATCAGAAAAGCCGGCTTGTGCGGTCCTGGACCCATCTGGAGCGCCAGCGCGGCGGCTTTGGTTTTATGGGCGGACCGGGGGAATCGCAGATTGAATCCGACCGGCGCATGATCAGCGACAGAATCACCCGCATCGCCCGCCAGTTGGCGAACGTCAGCCGGACCCGGGCCCTGCATCGCAGCGGCCGCAAAAGGAATGAATTTCCCGTGGTCGCCCTGGTGGGCTATACCAATGCGGGCAAATCCACTTTGTTTAATTATCTGACCAAGGCGGATGTCATGGCGGAAGACCTGCTGTTCGCGACCCTTGACCCGACCATGCGGGAAATCGAAATTTCCAAAGGCAAAAAGGCCATTTTGTCGGATACGGTGGGCTTCATCTCCCAGTTGCCGACCCAGCTTGTCGCCGCCTTCAAGGCGACATTGGAAGAAGTGGTCGAGGCGGACCTGATCCTGCATGTGCGGGATATTTCCCATCCGGATAGCGAAGCCCAGCGCGAGGATGTAATGACCATCCTGCGTTCGCTGGGGATTGAAGAGGGCCCCGATTGCAATATTCACGAAGTCTGGAGCAAGATTGACCTTCTGGATGACCAGCGGCGCGCTGTGACGGAAAATCTGGCCGCGTTGAAAGGCGACGTCAGCCTGTTGTCGGCGGTCACCGGCGAGGGATGCGACGGATTCCGGCTAAAGCTGAATGAGTTGCTGGCCAAAGGGGTGAAAATCCTGAAAGTCACCTATGGCCATGATCAGGGGGCCGAAATGGCCTGGATGTATAAACATGGCGAAGTCATTGACCGCGACGACAGAGAGACGGAAACCGTGCTCACGGTCCGGGCCGACGGCAAGCTTCTCGGGCGAATGGAGAAGGATGCCGATCTGATCGGCCGGATTGTCGAATAATGAGTATCCATTTTATCAGTGACCTGATCCGTCAGGTGTCGCAGGAAGAAATTCTGCCCCGGTTCCAAAATCTGGAACGGCATGAAATCACCGCAAAATCGCCGGGCGACATGGTGTCCATTGCCGATACCGAAGCGGAAAAAGCGCTTTCCCGGCAACTGATGAAACGCTATCCGTCGGCGATCGTTGGCGGCGAGGAAAGCATTGCCGAAAAACCGCAGCTTCTGGCGGAAGTGATCGCCGCGGAGCAGGGCTTTCTGATTGATCCGGTGGACGGAACCAATAATTTTATCAAGGGTGATGAAAAATTCGCCCTGATGCTGACCCGGTTAAACAGGGGAGCGGTCGTTGCGGCCTGGATATATCTGCCGGTGGCGGATAAAATGGCGATGGCCGAGCGCGGCGGCGGGGCGCTGCTGGGCGGGGCGCCGTTTAAAATCAGACCTGCGACATTTGATCCGGAAAAGATGATCGCCGCCGCTCATATCAACCGCTTTCCGGCGCCGCTGAAAAAAATCGCCCGGGAAAATCTGGTCTCGTTCCACAAAAACCGTCCGGCCTTTTGCGCCGGCTATGACTATATTGCCCTGATGGAGGGAAAAAAGGATTTTTCGATCTATTATCGCACCTTGCCGTGGGACCATTTGCCCGGAACATTTATTTTTTCCGCCGCCGGCGGCTATGTGCGCAATTTGACGGATGGTGCGGAATACACCATCCATGATCAGCGAAAGGGCCTGCTGTCCGCAACCAGCGAGGCCCATTGGCGCCGTTTAAGGGAATTGATTTTTCCCGGTTGTTTTTAAAGAATTTTATTGGGTTAAAGCTTTTTCCTCGTGTTTTACTTTATCCCAAAGCTGATCCATCTCCTCCAGGGTCATATTTTCCAGCTTTTTGTTTTCTGCGGCGACGAACTGTTCAATGCGCCGGAAGCGTCTTTCAAATTTGTGGTTGGCCGACCGCAGGGCGCTTTCCGGGTCGATCTTGAGGTGACGCGCCAGATTGGCGTAAACAAACATCATGTCGCCGAATTCCTCTTCAATTCGGGCCCGGTTTTCGTCTTTGCCCTTGGCCTGCACCAGTTCCGCCGACAATTCGGCCATTTCCTCATTCAGCTTGTCGAGGACCTGCGCGGTGTCGGGCCAGTCAAAACCGACGCGGGCCGCCCGGTTTTGCAGCTTTAACGCCCGGGTCAGGGCGGGCAGGCCGGCGGTAACCCCGTCAAGGGCGCTGGAATCGCGGTTTTTTTCTTTTCTTTCTACCGCCTTTTGCGCTTCCCAGGCCCGGGTTTGCTGCGCGGCGTCGCGATAGCCGGCATCGGCAAAAACATGGGGATGGCGGCGGATCATCTTGTCACAGATACTGTCCACGACATCGGAAAAGTCAAAATGCCCCTGTTCCGTGGCCAGTTGGGCATGGAAGATAACCTGAAACAAAAGATCGCCCAGCTCATCCTTTAAATGGGCCATATCGCCTATTTCGATGGCTTCGGCCACTTCATAGGCTTCTTCGATGGTATAGGGGGCGATGGTTGAAAAATCCTGCTCCAGATCCCACGGACAGCCGCCGTCCGGGTCGCGGAGTTTTCGCATGATCTTGAGAAGTTCGGTAATTGCGCTGTTGTCCTGTGCCATTTTCTTTCCCTGAGGTAACGTCAACGGCACCATATCGCCAATCAGGCCGCTTGAGAACAGGAAAAAGAAAAAAGGGCGGCCCGCATCAGGCCACCCGTGAAGTTTAATCGCTCCTGTAATAATCAGTTGACCATTTTTCGACGATATAAGCCGAGCGCGATCAGGGAAAGACCCAACAAGCCTATTGTCTGCGGCTCCGCAACGGTCGGGAATTCGATAACCTGTACGAATTCCGTTGGCAGCAGGGGCTGGGTGCAGGGATCGCTGCAGACAATTTCCTTCCAGATTTGCAGGGTGCTTCCGCGGGGCGCCTTGTCAAAGAAAAACCACGCCACAGTTTCCCGCACATCCATGACAAAATTGCTCAATATGGAAGCGCCGGCCGCGTCGAGAATGTCAAACTGGATTGCGCCCCATTCCCAGCCGGGGGTGATGATTTCCTCATGCCAGTCCGTCCATTCATGGGGGCCGGCGATGGTAATCGATTCATGCAGGGAAAACTGGGCTATCGCATTGGAGGCCTGGGGGTCATAGGTCAGCACCTTGAGCCAGGGCCCGGCGTTGCGATCATAGGAAACCGTTTCCGTTATATCGACCTGGCCGCCGATAATCGTGTGATCGCTTCTTGTGGGGCCCACCGCCGTATTGCCGCTGACGGGAATGGCCCGGGAAGACCCAACTGACGCCAGAACAAACAGGACAATCAGCGCTAAATAACTGAAAAAATATTTTGTCGTGGACATTTGTCGACTCCTTACAAAGGGATTCAGGTATCACACGTTCCCATGCAAAAATCGCGCCAACTATTAGTCGGTCCTAATATAAGTGTAATTACAAGTGGTTGTCCGGTTTACCCGGATCCGGTTTGGCTATTTTTTTTAAAACTGTAAAGATTAGTGACATCCGGAGCGTCTTTTTTTCTTGCTATAAATTTTATCCCTTTGAATCTATTGAAGAAAGATCATCAACGGGGGTGTAAAGAAAGCTGACATATATCTTGAAGAGGGGTAAAATCCATCGGGACAGGGTGACCGGACTGCGGGCAACCGGGTCCGGATGACAGGACGGACATTTGGTTTTAGGGTATATTTCTCAAATCATGAGAGCAACCTGGCGAAAAGGAGAGAAAAATGCGGTTGGTCAATACCGGTTATATTGCGCAGGAGAAAGTGGTCGAGACGCTGGCAATGGTGCGGGGCAGCACGGTCCAGTCAAAGCATCTGGGGCGCGATTTCATGGCGGGGCTGAAGTCGCTTGTCGGCGGAGAATTGCGCGGTTATACGGAATTGCTTGAAGAGGCCCGGGATGAAGCCCTGGCGCGCATGGTGGCGGAGGCGGAAAGGCTGGGGGCGGATGCGGTGGTCAATATCCGTTTCGTCACCTCGTCAATTGCGGCGAACGCCTCGGAAATACTGGTGTTCGGCACCGCGGTCAGGACGGAATAAACGCCGGCCCGCCGGCCCGGAACGGGGATAAATACCGACCATTGGACCGGCCGCGAAATATATGTCCCGGAAACCGATAAATAGTTACTGTAATCCTTGCCATAAGATACAGGATTTAGTATAAATTTCCTTTGAATTTTACCATATTTTGTGGGGAGGAAAACCCAGGGTAGAATTTTGAGTTAAGTATATAACAAAGGGCCAATTCCTTGACCGAAACCACTCATTCCGATCTTCACGACCCGAATATTTCATCGATCACAATTGAAGAGGAAATGAAGACCTCTTATCTCGATTACGCCATGAGCGTGATCGTCTCGCGCGCCCTGCCGGATGTCAGGGACGGCTTGAAGCCGGTGCATCGCCGCATTCTTTATTCCATGTATGAGAATAACTATGACTGGACCAAGCCCTATCGCAAGTCCGCCCGGATCGTCGGCGATGTCATGGGTAAATATCATCCCCACGGCGACAGCGCCATTTACGAAGCCATGGTCCGCATGTCCCAGGATTTCTCCCTGCGGCTGCCGCTGATTGATGGTCAGGGCAACTTCGGCTCCATGGACGGTGATAAAGCGGCGGCGATGCGCTATACGGAAGCCCGCATGGACAAGGCGGCGGGCGGCCTGCTGGAGGATATTGACAAGGATACGGTTAATTTTCAGGCCAACTATGATGAATCGGAATCCGAACCGACGGTTCTGCCGGCCCGCTTCCCCAATCTTCTGATTAATGGCGCCGGGGGTATTGCGGTCGGCATGGCGACCAATATTCCGCCCCATAACCTGGGTGAGGTTCTCGACGCCTGCTGCGCCTATGTCGATAATCCGGAAATCACCATGGAGGAACTGGTGGAGATCGTGCCGGGGCCCGATTTTCCCACCGGCGGCCTTATTATGGGAACAGCCGGGGCCAAATCCGCCTTGACCACCGGGCGCGGTTCCATCGTGATGCGGGGCAAGACCCATTTTGAGGAAATCCGCCAGGGACGCGAAGCGATTGTCATCACCGAAATCCCCTATCAGGTGAATAAAGCGCGCATGATCGAACAGATCGCCGATCTGGTGCGGGCCAAGAAAATCGAGGGGATTTCCGACATCCGCGATGAGTCGGACCGGACCGGCGTGCGGGTGGTCGTTGAACTGAAGCGGGACGCGGTGGCGGATGTGATCCTCAATCAGCTGTTCCGTTTTTCACCGCTGCAAACCAGCTTCGGCGCCAATATCCTGGCCCTCAACGGCGGCAGGCCGGAAGTTCTCAATCTGCGCCGGATCATTGAATGTTTTGTCAAATTCCGCGAGGAAGTGATCACGCGACGGACCAAATTCAAGCTGGCGAAAGCCCGCGACCGGGCGCATATCCTGGTTGGTCTGGTGATTGCGGTCAATAATCTGGACAAGATCGTCGCCATGATCAGAAGCGCGCCCAATCCGGCGACGGCCCGCGAATTGTTGATGCAGGAAAACTGGGACGCGGTTGACGTTCAGGGCTATATCGAGCTGATCAACGAGCCGGGACGCAGTGTTGTCGACGGCGAATACAGCCTGTCGGAAAAACAGGTGCGGGCGATTCTTGAACTGCGCCTGCATCGCCTGACCGCCCTTGGCCGTGACGAGATCGGCAATGAATTGAAAACCCTGGCCGCAGAAATCGAGGATTATATCGATATTCTGCGCAGCCGGGCGCGCCTTTACGGCATCATGCGCGATGAATTTGTCGAATATCGGGATGCCTTTGCGACACCCCGCCGGTCCGAATTCGCCATGGACGCCTTTGGTTTCGAGGATGAGGACCTGATCCAGCAGGAAGATATGGTGGTGACGGTGACCAACACCGGCTATATCAAGCGGGTGCCGCTCAACACCTACCGGGCGCAGCGCCGCGGCGGCAAGGGCCGTTCCGGCATGGCGACCAAGGAAGAGGACTTTCTGCAGAATGTCTTCGTCGCCAGCACCCATACGCCGATATTATTCTTCAGCAACCTAGGACAGGTCTATAAACTGAAGGTCTGGAAACTGCCGCTGGGTTCGCCCCAGTCGAAGGGAAAGGCGTTGATCAACATCCTGCCGCTGCAACAGGGGGAAAATATTTCGACCATTCTGCCGCTGCCGGTGGATGAGGACAGCTGGGATGAACTGCATGCTGTTTTCGCCACCGCCAAGGGCAATATAAGGCGTAATCTGCTGTCCGACTTTTCAAATGTCCGGGCCAACGGCAAAATCGCCATCCGTCTGTCGGAAGGCGACAGCCTGATCGGTGTCGCCGCCTGCGCCGAAGAGGATGATGTTCTGATGGCGGCCAAGGACGGCAAATGCATTCGCTTTGCGGCGACAGCGGTGCGGCTGTTCAAGGGGCGGAATTCCGACGGCGTGCGTGGCATTCGCCTTGCCGAAGGGGATGAGGTGGTGTCCATGTCCATCCTGCACAATGTGGCCGCCGACACGGAGGAGCGAAGCGCCTACCTGAAATATATGGCGGCGGCGCGGCGCGGCGAGACGCCGGATATTCCTGAAAATCTGACAGAAGAGCGCATCGCCGAACTGCAGGAACAGGAACAGTTTATCCTGAGCGTTACAGTCAACGGCTTTGGCAAGCGGACCTCGGCTTATGAGTATCGCGTGACCAATCGCGGCGGCCAGGGGATCATCAATATTGAAACATCGGAGCGGAACGGCTCGGTAATCGCCGCTTTCCCGATCAATGATATGGACCAGCTTATGATGGTCACCGACCAGGGGCGGCTGATCCGGGTGCCGGTCGCCGATGTCCGGATTGCCGGACGCAATACCCAGGGCGTGACCCTGTTCAAGGTCGGCGAAGAAGAACAGATCGTCTCTGTCGAGCGGGTTGAAGAACAGGATGAAGGGGTGGAAGAGGATATGGCCCCTGAAACATCATCTGACAGCGTAGCGGAACCTGCGGAAGAATCTTCCGGGGGCGATGCGGCGGAATCCGCAGAGGAGTAATTCATATGGCGGGGAAAAAACGCATAGGCCTTTATCCCGGGACGTTTGATCCGATCACCCTGGGGCATATCGATATTATCAAGCGCGGCGCCAAACTTGTCGACCATCTCGTGCTCGGCATTTCGACCAACCCGTCGAAAACGCCGATGTTTGATCTTGACGAGCGGGTGGCGATGGTGCGCCGTGAAACCGCCTTCATTGAGCGTAATAATGGCGTCACCATCGACGTGAAGCCCTTTAACAGCCTGCTGATGACCTTTGCCGAGGAAGTCAACGCCACGGCCATTATCCGGGGACTGCGCGCGGTGTCCGATTTTGAATATGAGTTTCAAATGACGGCAATGAATTATAAACTCAATGCTGAAATCGAAACGATATTTTTGATGGCGGACCCGTCCCTGCAGGCGATTGCCTCGCGGCTGGTCAAGGAAATAGCCATATTTGACGGCGATATTTCGGCCTTCGTTTCGGCGGAAGTGAAAAACCAGGTCCTGAAAAAGCTGGGCAAATAGCAGTTCGATATTTATAGCAGATATTTATGGGATAATATGATGAAACGATTTTTGACAGCGGTGATGGCCTTTTTGATGCTGGGCGCGACCGCCCGGGCGGCCGACCCGGAAAATACCCTTTATCTTGACCTGAAGGATGGCCGGGTCACCATTGAAATGTATCCGGATGTGGCGCCAAAACATGTGGCGCGAATCAAGGAACTGGTGCGTCAGGGATTTTATGACGGCCTGACCTTTCACCGGGTGATCCCCGGCTTCATGGCCCAGGGCGGTGACCCGAAGGGCGATGGCACCGGCGGCTCGGATCAGAATATTCCGGCGGAATTTTCCGATCTGGTCCATTTGAAGGGCACCCTGTCGATGGCCCGCTCCGATGATCCGGACAGCGCCAGCACGCAGTTTTTTATCTGTCTGGCCCCGGCGCCCCATCTGGACGGTAAATATTCGATCTGGGGCCGGGTGATTGGCGGCATGAAATTTGTCGACAATATCAAGGAAGGCGTTGTGCCGGCGCTGCAGGACCCGGATAAAATCATCAAAATGCAGATTGCTGCCGATACAATTGAAAAGGAATAAGCCTTATGGACTTGGAAAATACACTTTACCTGGAACTGAAAGATGGTCGGGTGACGCTCGAATTATATCCTGATGTGGCGCCAAAGCATGTGGCGCGGATCAAGGAGCTCGCCCGGGACGGCTTTTATGACGGTCTGACCTTTCACCGGGTGATCCCCGGCTTCATGGCCCAGGGCGGTGATCCGAAAGGCAACGGCACCGGCGGCTCCGGACAGAATATTCCGGCGGAATTTTCCGACAAGCCCCACCTCCGGGGCACGGCGTCGATGGCGCGTTCGGCCATGCCCGACAGCGCCGACAGCCAGTTTTTCATCTGTTTTGACGCCGCGCCGCACCTTAACGGCCAATATTCCGTCTGGGGCCAGGTTGTTGACGGCATGGAGCATGTCGATGCGATCAAAGCCGGCGAGGGGGCCGCTGACCCCGATAAAATTATCAGGATGCAGGTCGCGGCGGATGCCGAATAAGGCCCGCTTAAAACTTACATGAAAGTAGATCTTTTTGATTTTGAGCTGCCGAAAGAGCTGATCGCCCTTCGCCCCGTTGCCGCCCGCGACGGGGCGCGGTTTCTTGTGGTCCGGGGCGCCGAAAGGCAGGACCGGCGGGTCGGCGACCTGCCGGACTATCTGGAGAGCGGTGATGTCCTTGTGTTCAATGACACCAAGGTCATTCCCGCCCGCCTGACCGGCAAGCGCCGGGCGGCGAAAATAGAAGTCACCCTGCATATGAATGAAGGCGACGGCAAATGGCGCGCCTTCGCCCGGCCGGCGAAAAAACTGAAACCTGAAGACGTCATCGTCTTTTCCGACGGCCTGGCGGCGACGGTTCTTGACAAAGGCGACGCCGGCGAGGTCTCGCTGCAGTTCAATTGCGCCGGCGATGCGCTGGGCCGCGCCCTGAAACAGGCGGGGGTGATGCCTTTGCCGCCCTATATCGCTTCCCAGCGGCCGGTGGATGAACGGGACCTCACGGACTATCAGACGGTCTACGGCAGAAAAGAAGGCGCGGTCGCCGCGCCGACGGCGGGGCTGCATTTTACCGACCGTTTGCTGAAAGCCATTGCGGAAAAAGGCGTCCGGGCGGCGCATGTCACCCTCCATGTGGGGGCGGGCACCTTTTTGCCGGTCAAGGCGGAGGACACCCGGGACCATAAAATGCATGCGGAATGGGGCGAACTGAACGCCGAGGCCGCCGACATCATCAACGGGGCCCGTAAGGCGGGAAAAAGGGTGATCGCCGTCGGCACCACATCTTTGCGGCTGCTGGAATCGGCCGCCGATGAACAGGGGACTGTCCGCCCCTTCGCCGACACCACCGATATTTTCATCACGCCCGGCTATAAATTCCGCGCCGTCGATATGCTGATGACCAATTTTCATCTGCCGAAATCAACCCTGTTCATGCTGGTCAGCGCCTTTGCCGGCCATGAGAATATGAAGGCCGCCTACGGCCACGCCATTGAGCAGGGCTACCGCTTTTACTCCTACGGCGACAGCAGCCTGCTATTTAGAGAAGACAGTCTATGACAGAATATTTTTCGCTCGACATCACGGCGACGGACGGCAATGCCCGGACCGGCGTGATCAGAACCGTGCGCGGCGACATCCGCACCCCGGCCTTCATGCCGGTCGGCACCGCGGCGACGGTAAAAGCCATGAAGCCGGAAACCGTTCGTGATACCGGCGCCGACATCCTGCTCGGCAACACCTATCATTTGATGCTGCGGCCGACCGCCGAAAGGATTAACCGTCTGGGCGGCCTGCATAAATTCATGAACTGGCCGCGGCCGATCCTGACCGATTCCGGCGGCTTTCAGGTCATGTCGCTGGCCAAATTGCGCAAGATCACTGAAGAGGGCGTTTCCTTTCAGTCCCATATCGACGGCCGCAAACATATGCTGTCGCCGGAAAGAAGCATGGAAATCCAGCGGCTTCTGGGCTCCAACATCGTCATGGCCTTTGACGAATGCACGCCCTATCCCGCGACCGAACAGGAAACGGAACAGTCGATGCTGATGTCCATGCGCTGGGCCCGGCGGTCCTATGAGGCCTTCCATAACGGTTCGGAACATGCGGAACAGAACGCGCTGTTCGGCATCGTTCAGGGTGGCGTGTTTGAACGGCTGCGCCGTCATTCGGTCGAGGCCCTGAAGGAGATCGACTGCGAGGGCTACGCCGTTGGCGGCCTTGCGGTCGGCGAGGGGCAGAACGTGATGTTCGAGGTTCTGGATTACACCATGCCGCTGATGCTGAAACAGAAGCCCCGCTATCTGATGGGGGTCGGCAAGCCGGACGACATTGTCGGCGCCGTCGAGCGGGGCATTGACATGTTTGATTGCGTCCTGCCGTCGCGGTCGGGCCGGACCGGGCAGGCCTTTACCCGGCGCGGAACCGTCAACCTGAAAAACGCCCGCCATGTGGATGATCCGCGGCCCCTTGACGAGGCCTGTTCCTGTTCCGCCTGCCGCAGCTACAGCCGGGCCTATCTCGCCCATCTTTTCCGCAGCGACGAGATATTGGGACTGATGTTATTGACGGAGCATAATCTGACGTATTATCAGGATCTTATGGCGGGATTACGGGACGCGATCAGCGCGGGAAAATTGCAAAATTTTGTCCGGAAATTCCATGAACAAAGGGCGATGGGCGACATTGAGCCGACCGGATAATTTTTTTCGGAAAAGTGCAAAATTAATGTTGACCGACGGCGAATAGGACTCTATGTTCCGCTCATCTTTTCGGAGGGCCCGTAGCTCAGCTGGTAGAGCAACTGACTTTTAATCAGTAGGTCACAGGTTCGAACCCTGTCGGGCTCACCAAAAAGAAGACAGGAAACTGCAAAGAAAAGACCGTTTTGTCATTATGGCTGAACGGTTTTTCTGTTTCGGACTGTCGTCATTGCGCTTGACCGGGGAGCATTGGCGCGATATGTTTTGTCACCTTTCCCACTTCGGGGGCCCGTAGCTCAGTTGGTAGAGCAGCTGACTCTTAATCAGCTTGTCACAGGTTCGATCCCTGTCGGGCTCACCATTAACCCGGATAGGGTCTAAAACAGTCATTTGGCCCGGCCTTCCGGCAAGCGGCAGGCAATTTCCTTCGGCCGGTGATTTTCATCGAGGGCGACAAAAACGAAATCACCCTCGGTGACTTTGATCTCCCCTTCGTTTTCCCGGCGAAGCACCGCCACTTCGATATGAATGGTGATCGAGGTCTTGCCGACCTTTACAATGTCGGTATAAACGCTGAGCCAGTCGCCGGGCAGCACCGGCTGGTGAAATTTCATGCCTTCGATGGCGACCGTCGCCACTGGCCCCTTGCAGAAATGGATCGCCTCGCCGCCGCCGGCCAGGTCCATCTGCGATAGAATCCAGCCGCCAAAAATATGGCCGTTGGCGTTGAGGTCCGATTGCATGGGGACGGTTCTGATCGCCGGTTGGCGCTTGCAGTTGTCATCCAGTGTATTCATGGAAAAATCCTTTGCCGTTATATTTTTCTGCCCATCCAGATCACCCGGCCCAATATATCCAGGTCGGCCGGTCTGCAACCCTCCCAGGATTCGTAAAAGCTGTTGTCGCTTTTGATGGTGCATAATTTGGTCACCGGATTGAGGGAGATGCGCTTGACCAGAATCATGTCATCATTGCGCAGCACATAAATACCGTCGTTGCTCAGGGTTTTATGGGTCATATCGACCAGGATATGGTCGCCATTGGTGAGGGTGGGGATCATGGAATCGCCGGAAACCGTGATAACGGCCAGATCGGCGGCCGTGGCGTTGGAACTGCTCCGGACCCAGCTTTTCTTGAACGCCAGCTTGTTGGCGATGTCATTATGCTCCACCACCGCCCCGGCGCCGGCGGCGGCTTCAATATCATAGACATTGACCTTGATGTATTCTTCATCAAAGTCGTCGTCATGAAAGGCCGCCTGCTCCTGACCGGGACTTGGGAAATCTTCCGGCGATCCGAAATAGTCCATGGAAATATCAAAATGTTCGATGATTTTTTCCATATCCTCATCCCGCAGGCATTTCGGGACGCCGCGCTTGATGAATTGCTGCATATAGGCGTGATTTTTGCCTATCAGAGCGGAGATCGAGGCATAATCATCGCGGGAGCTGGTGCGGATCAGATGATCCAGATTCTGGCGTAGTCTGGCGTAATATCGGTTGTAATCCATAATAAAGTCCGAGGGGTTCATTTTATAATAGGACTATACCATACTATTATTACCCTAGAAGGTAAACCGGCAATTTCAAGGCTTTTCGGAACGGTTTTTATAGTTAGGCGCGAAGGAAGGTTTCTTTCCGGATATAGGCTTCGGCGTCCTCCAGGGACAGGGGCCGGGCAAATAAATAACCCTGTCCGGCCTGGCATCCCAGATTTTTGAGGCTTTTCATATGGTCCTCGGTTTCAATGCCCTCGGCGACAAGATTCATCCCCAGGGTCTGGGCGAGGGTCGAAATGATATAGATGATCTTGAAGCTGTCCTCGTTGGCATTCATGCGGTTGACGAAGCTTTTGTCGATTTTGAGGGTATCCGCCGGAAAACGGTTCAGGTAACTGAGCGAGGAATAGCCGGTGCCGAAATCGTCAATGGCCAGGGAGATGCCCAGGGCCTTGAGGTCGAGCAGAATATCCCGCACAAGGTCGGAATTTTCGATCAGGGTCGATTCCGTTATTTCCAGTTTCAGGTGATGTCCGTCGATGCCGGCGGTCAACAGGGCTTCGCGGGTTGTGGCGACGAAATCATCCTCCAGCAACTGCAGGCCGGTAACATTGACATTCATCACCAGGTTGGAAATGCCCGGATAGCGGTTGATCCACTGACTGACCACCAGGCAGGCCTCGCGCAGGGCCCAGTTGCCAAGCGGAATGATCAAACCGGTCTCTTCCGCCAGCGGGATAAATTCAAGGGGGGGTATGGCGCCCCGCTCGGAATGGCGCCAGCGGCACAGGGCCTCAAAGCCAATCAAGCCGCCGGTTTGCAGATTGATAATTGGTTGATAATCAAGGCTTAACTGGCTTTTCTTCAAGGCCTCCCTTAATTCATTTTCGAGCTTCAATCGCGAATTGGCCCGGGTTTGCAGCTCCGGTTGATAGACCAGGGTTCGCGATTTGCTTTTGTTGTTGAGCCGTTGCATGGCGATATGGGCCTGTTGAATCAACAGGCTGTTGTCTTTCATCGTCGCGGCGCCGACGGCGACCCCGATGCAAAGTCCGAGGTGGATATTATGGTGATCCACCTCAACCGGTTTCTTCATTTCATGATGTATGGACGAGGCGAGCGCCCCGGCTTCATTCTTGATGACGCCGAAGGCTTCGTCACCGATCAAGATGGCGAATTTGTCGCCGTCAAAGCGCGCCATCATGGCGTTCTCAGGCAGGCAGAATTCAATTCTCTGGACAATTTTCCGGATAACGTCATCGCCGAATTTATAGCCAAAACCTTCGTTAATTCTCTGAAATTTCAAGATATTGATCAAAAGTATCGCCACTTCGCCACCGGGAAATTTTTCGGCCAACCGGCTGTCAAAAACCTCATTCAGGTAAGCTTTATTGGGCAGACCCGTTAAATGATCATAATAATTATATTTATGGATCTGGTCGGCGAATTCCCGATCTGCCGTATTGTTGACCACGACAAGGGTCAGGGAGGAAATCCTGTCCTGCCGCGCGGCATTTTGGGCAAAGGTCGGGATGATGCTGCAACTGACCGACCGGCGGGTCTGATTTTCGCTGAAGGTCCAGTTTATGACTTGCGTTTTTTTCTCGGCAAGACAGCGGCAAATGGCGCGCCACAACTGGCCGTCATCCCGCCATATCTGTTTATCCTTCAGGTTTATTCCCGTCAGGTCATCCGTCTGCTGGCCCGTCAGTTGCAGGAAATCCGGATTGCTTTCCGTCAATCTGATGAGACCGTTATCCTCAATGGTGAGGCGCGCAATGCCATAACGATGTCTGGTCGAATGCTTTTCGGCAATATATCCGGGCGTGGAATTCCGGAATAAAAACGGGGCGTTATTGATAGGCGGCATATTAATGAACTGTCCAATGGCATGCTGCTGCCGGGAACGAAGCCCGGCAACATAGGATATTTCATATATTGTGGAACAGATTCCGTAAAGATAAGGTAAAGGCGCCTTATATTTACGAACAGCCGCTCGTGGTGCCGCAGGTATCACATTTCAGGCAGGTGCCGTTGCGCACCATGGTGAAATTGCCGCATTCGGTGCAGGCGTCGCCCTCATAGCCCTTGATCCGGGCTTCCATGGCGCGGGAGGCGCGAACATCCTTCTTGCTGACCGTGGTTGTCGTGCTGCTGCTGCCGATCGCGGTTTTCACCTCATAGGTGGTTTCCTGCTTGACGTCGCGGGCCTCGACCTCCGTAGCGCTCTCACCGGTCGCCGTATTCAGGACATAGAGGTTGTTTTTGCGCACATAGCCGGTGCTGGCGTAGGAAATCACCCGGTCCAGGGCCTGGCTTGTCGCCTCATCGGCGGTAAAATCGCTCTCGCCGCGGCCAATGGTGTCGGGCGCCAGATCATCGGTATTGACATGGGCCAGGTCCTTGCGGCCCAGATAAGACACCGCCAGTTCGCGGAAAATATAATCCAGAACCGAGGTCGCCATTTTGATGGCGTCATTGCCGACGACCTGACCGGAGGGTTCAAATTTGGTGAAGGTGAAGGCGTCAACAAATTCTTCCAGCGGCACGCCATATTGCAGGCCGATTGATAGCGCAATGGCGAAATTATTCATCAGGCTGCGAAAGGCGGCGCCTTCCTTATGCATGTCGAGGAAGATCTCGCCCAGATTGCCGTCATCATATTCGCCTGTCCGCAGGTAAATCTTATGTCCGCCGACGGTAGCCTTCTGGGTATATCCCTTGCGGCGACCCGGCAGACGGCGGCGATCATTCTGCTGGATGACCTTTTCGACGATCCTCTCGGCGACAACTTTGGTTTTCTCCGGCAGGGTCGCTTCTTCTTCCAAGTCTTCCATATCAAGCAGGGCGGCGCTCAGCGGCTGGCTGAGCTTTGAGCCGTCGCGATAGAGGGCGTTGGCCTTGAGGCCCAGTTTCCAGGACTTCAGATAGGCGTCCTTGCAATCCTCGGCCGTGGCGGACGCCGGCATATTGACGGTTTTTGAAATGGCGCCGGAAATAAACGGCTGGGCGGCGGCCATCATCATGATGTGGCTGTCGACAGACAGGAATCGTTTGCCGGTTTTGCCGCAGGGGTTGGCGCAATCAAAAATCGGCAGATGTTCCTCTTTCAGGTGAGGGGCGCCTTCCAGGGTCATGGAACCGGTGCAATATAGGTTTGCGGCGTCGATTTCTTCCTTGCCGAAGCCCAGGGCGTCCAGCATGTTGAACGTCATGTCATTGATCTGTTCTTCGCTGAAGCCCAGAACATCAATGCAGAATTCCGTACCCAGGGTCCACTGGTTAAAGGCGAAGGTGATGTCATAGGCGCTTTCCAGGGTTTGCTCAAGGGCGTCAAGCTGCGCCCGGGCGAAGCCTTTGGCTTTCAGCACTTCATGATTGATGCCGGGCGCGTCTTTCAACGTGCCGCGACCGACGGCGTATTTCGCCATTTCATCAATCTGTTTCGGGGTGTAGCCGATATTCTTCAAGGCCTCGGGCACCATGCGGTTGATAATCTTGAAATATCCGCCGCCGGCGAGTTTCTTGAATTTAACCAGGGCGAAATCCGGCTCGATCCCGGTGGTGTCGCAATCCATCACCAGGCCGATGGTGCCGGTCGGGGCGATCACCGTGGTCTGGGCGTTGCGATAGCCATGCTCCATGCCGAGCTCAAGCGCCTTGTCCCAGGCCATGCCCGCCGCAACGCTCAGCTTGGGGAAGGGATTATTGACAATATCAAGGGCGACGGGGAGGGTGGAAAGCTGTTCATATCCACCAGCCTCACCGAGCGCGGCCCGGCGGTGATTGCGGATCACCCGCAGCATATGCGCCTTGTTTTTTTCGTATCCGGCAAAGGCGCCAAGCTCGGCGGCCATTTCGGCCGAGGTGGCGTAGGACACACCGGTCATCAGGGCGGAAATCGCCCCGCAGAGGGCGCGGCCCTCGTCACTGTCGTAGGACAGGCTGGAGGCCATGATCAGGCTGCCGATATTGGCGAAGCCGAGGCCGAGGGTGCGGAAGTCGTAACTGAGCTGGGCGATCTGTTTCGAGGGGAATTGCGCCATGGTGACGGAAATTTCCAGCACAACGGTCCACAGCCGGACGGCATGTTCAAACTCCTCAACCCTGAATTCGCCGTTCTGGTCGCGGAATTTCATCAGATTGAGGGAGGCGAGATTGCAGGCCGTGTCATCAAGGAACATATATTCGGAACAGGGGTTTGACGCCCTGATTTCACCGGATTCGGGGCAGGTGTGCCAGTCATTGATCGTGGTGTGATATTGCAGGCCGGGATCGGCGCACTGCCAGGCGGCGGTGGCGATATCGTCCCATAATTCCCGGGCGGCGATTGTTTTGGTCACGGCGCCGTCCTTGCGGCTTTTCAGGCTCCAGTCGCTGTCATCCAGCACCGCTTCCATGAATTCGTCACTGACGCGCACGGTGTTGTTGGAGTTCTGTCCGGAAACGGTGACATAGGCTTCGGAATCCCAGTCGGTGTCATAGGTTTCAAATTCGATCTGGCTGTAGCCCTGTTTGGCGAATTGCATCACCCGCTGGCTGATGGCTTCGGGCACCAGTGAGTTGCGGGCGGCAATCAGGGCTGTTCTGAGCTGCTTGTTGACTTTCGGGTCGAGGCGGTCTTCTTCGGCGACATCCTGGGCGTGACAGGCCTTCATGACCTCTTTCATGTGTTTTTTGGTGATCTGGGAGCCGACAACCAGAGAGGCGACCTTCTGTTCTTCGGTCACCTTCCATTTAATGAAATCGGCCACATCGGGATGATCCACATCGACGATAACCATTTTGGCCGCCCGCCGGGTGGTGCCGCCGGATTTGATGGCGCCGGCCGCCCGGTCGCCGATTTTCAGGAAGCTCATCAGCCCCGATGAACTGCCGCCGCCGGACAGCGGTTCGCCCATGCTGCGAATATTGGAGAAATTGCTGCCGGTGCCGGAGCCATATTTGAACAGGCGCGCCTCCCGCGTCCACAGGTCCATGATTCCCCCTTCATTGACCAGGTCGTCGGAAACGCTCTGAATGAAGCAGGCGTGCGGCTGCGGATGCTCATAGGCGCTTTTTGACTTGGTCAGCTTGCCGCTTTCATGATCGACATAATAATGGCCCTGGGCCGGCCCGTCGATGCCATAGGCCCAATGGAGGCCGGTGTTGAACCACTGCGGGGAATTTGGCGCGCACATCTGATTCGCCAGCATGAAGCGCAATTCATCAAAAAAGGACCGGGCATCCGATTCTTCCGTGAAATAACCGCCCTTCCAGCCCCAATAGGTCCAGGTGCCGGCCAGCCGGTCAAAAATCTGCTTGGCGCTTGTTTCCGGGCCGTAGCGTTTTTCCCGGGGCAGTTTTTTAAGAGCGGCCTCATCCGCCGTCCGGCGCCACAGCCAGCTTGGCACATCATTTTCCTCAACCGTTTTCAGGCATTGCGGCACCCCGGCCTTGCGAAAATATTTCTGGGCCAGAATATCCGCCGCAACCTGGCTCCATTTCGAGGGAACTTCAAAGCCTTTTAATTCAAAAACAGCGGTCCCGTCCGGGTTTCGAATTTCACTGTCGGCGTTCCTGAAATCGATTCCGTGATAGGGTGACTGGTCTGATGACGTGAAGCGGCGGTTTATTTTCATCATTTGTCCTCGAAAAGTTTATTCTTATGGTTAAAGGTCGGTTAATTGGGAGAGATGAATTGTATAATAATTGCCGACCGGGCCATAGCATTTTTTTTATATATATTGTGGGTATGAGGGATTGACTTTCTATATGTGGTGGTCGGTCATGAGTCGGATCAGGGAAAGTCTGGGGATCGGGATTTTTTAAGTTCTTAACCGAATTTTGCTGTTTTTTGACGGAATGCGCCTTAATCTGGCCTGAAATGGATTTATAGTTGTTATGACAATGCCATCAAGGTATAGAAGGCAGGTAAAGTGACGAATTCTGTATTGGGAAAGTTTAAAATGGTTGCTCTGATTAGACGAATTTTCGGATGGTGGTACGGCGCTACAATTGGCACGCTCGTCCATACTTTTTTCAAAGGAACAAAAGTTGGCGAAGATGCCCAGGGTAATGCCTATTATCAGGAAAAGAACGGCGCCAGACGCTGGGTTATTTATAAAACGGATATTGAGGCTTCCAAGATCCCGCCGGAATGGCATATGTGGCTGCATCACACCGTCGATTATACCCCGGCCGAGAAAAAACCGGTGCGCAAGGAATGGGAAAAGGAACTGGAGCCCAACATGACGGGGACGGTTCACGCCTATTATCCGACCGGCAGCCTTAACGAAGGCGGCAAACGCAGCAAAACGACGGGCGATTACGAAGCCTGGACGCCAGGCGCCTAAATCAGAATAATAAAAGGGCAAATCCATATGGGAAATAACATCGTTGAAACATTGATGGGGGCGATTGTTCTGGTGATTGCCGGCGGTTTTTTGTATTTCGCCTTTAATCACGCCAATGTTTCGGCGAATGGCGGCAAGACCTATATCGCGAAATTCGACAAGGTTGACGGCCTGTCGGTCGGCAGCGATGTCAAAATCAGCGGCATCCGGGTCGGCTCCGTCACCAAGCAATATCTCGACAAGGACAGTTTTTACGCCGTGGTTGAAATCAGCATTGACCCCGGCATCAAACTGAGCGAAAGCACCTTCGCCAAAATCACTTCCGAAGGCTTGCTCGGCGGCAATTATCTTGTGCTTGACCCGGGGTATGAAGAAGATGAGATCCTCGAAGAGGGCGACGAGATCCCCAATACCCAGGGCGCTGTCGATTTCCTCAACCTGCTGGATAAATTCGCCGGATCAGACGACAAGGCCAAAGGTGAATAATGTCATATGGGGCCAGGGCATTATGTTTTATACTCATCGCCCTTTTTTCTTATAGTTCCCTGACCCGGGCCCAGCAACAAACGTCGGAAAACGACCTTTATCAATCCCAGGCGGAAACGCCGGTTGTCGTGCTTTCCGCCCTCGACAAGATTACCACCCAACTGTCAACCATAGAAATCCGCCTCAATGAAACGGTTCATTTCGGCACCCTTGAAATCACCATGCGTCACTGCCGTTCCAATCCGCCGGAGGAAACGCCGGAGAGCATCGCCTTCCTCGAAATTGTCGATGTTGGACATAATCAGCAACGCAAGCAGGTTTTTACCGGCTGGATGTTCGCCTCGAGCCCGGCATTGTCGCCGCTTGAGCATCCGGTCTATGATGTCTGGGTCAAAAGCTGCAAAATCGTCTCCGGCGCGGAATCGACAGCCAGGGAATAGAAATCCCCTTCGGTTTCCAGGGCATTTTGCAGGCGCAACTTATAATCATGGCGCGGGATTTCCAGAGCGCCGAACTGGGACAGGTGCGGGGTGATGAACTGGGTATCCAGCAGACTGTATCCGCCGGCCTTCAGGCGCGCCACAAGATAGGCCAGCGCCACCTTGCTGGCGTCGGTGACGGTATGGAACATGCTTTCACCGCAAAAGGCGCCGCCGAGGGAAACGCCGTACAGGCCGCCGACCAGTTGATCGTCGCGCCAGCATTCGACCGTATGGACATATCCTTCGTCAAACAACTGGGCGTAAAGTGCGATGATCTGGTCATTGATCCAGGTTTCTTCCCGTCCTTTGACAGCGAGCGTCGCGGCGCAGCCTTCAATGACCTTGATAAAGGCCGTATCGAAGCGGATGTCGAAGGGTTGTTTGCGGATTTTCCTGGCCAGGCTGCGGGACAGATGAAACTGGTCGAGGGGGATGATCCCGCGCCTTTCGGGATCAACCCAGTAAACATCTGTCGAGGCGGCTTTTTCCGCCATCGGGAAAATGCCCTGAGCATACGCGTGAATGAGTAATTCGGCCGATATGTAGCTCATTATTCCATTGAATTCAGATAATTTTCCAACCAGTGAATATCATAGGCGCCGTTGACAAAATCATTTTCCCGGATCAAATGCTGATGCAGCGGGATTGTCGTCTTGATCCCGTCAATGACAAATTCCCCCAGCGCGCGCCGCAGGCGCATCAGGCATTCATTGCGGGTTTTGCCGTGCACAATCAGTTTGGCGATCATGCTGTCATAATAGGGTGGAATGTTATAGCCGGAATAGATGCCTGAATCGACCCGCACGCCCAGGCCGCCGGGCGTATGATAATCCCCGATCCTGCCCGGGTTCGGCATAAAGGTGAAGGGGTCCTCGGCGTTGATTCGGCATTCGATGGCATGGCCGGAAAATTTGACGTCCTCCTGACTGAAGGACAAGGGCAGGCCCATGGCGACGCGAATCTGCTCGCGGACCAGGTCGATGCCGGTGATCATCTCGGTGATCGGATGCTCCACCTGGAGACGGGTGTTCATTTCAATGAAATAGAATTCGCCGTTTTCATAGAGGAATTCAATGGTGCCGGCGCCGACATAGCCAAGCCCCTTGATCGCGTTGCTGACAATTTCGCCCATCCGGTCCCGCTCATCGCTGTTCAGCGCCGGGGAGGGCGCTTCTTCGAGCACCTTCTGGTGGCGGCGTTGCAGGGAGCAGTCCCGCTCCCCCAGGTGACAGACATTGCCGTGTTTGTCGGCGATGACCTGAAATTCGATATGCCGCGGCAGAGTGAGGAATTTCTCCAGATAAACCGCATCATCGCCAAAGGACGCGCCGGCTTCTTTTTTACAGGAAGAAATTGCGCTGGCCAGTTCCTTTTCGCTGTGCACCACCTTCATGCCGCGTCCGCCGCCGCCCGACGCCGCCTTGACAATCACCGGATAGCCGATTTTTTTAGCTATTTTTTTCGCCTCGGTGATTTCATTGACCTCACCGTCGGAGCCGGGCACAACCGGAATACCGAGCTTTTTGACGGTTTCCTTGGCCGATATTTTATCGCCCATCAGGCGGATATGATCGGCGGAGGGGCCGATAAACTCGATGTTATGCTCGGCGACGATTTCAGAGAATTTATCATTCTCGGACAGGAAGCCGTACCCCGGGTGAATGGCGTCGGCGCCGGTAATTTCTGCCGCCGCGATGATCGAGGGAATATTCAGATAGCTGTCTTTTGACGCCGGCGGGCCGATACAGACGCTTTCATTGGCGAGCCGCACATGCATGGCGTCTTCGTCCGCCGTCGAATGAACCGCGACGGTCGCAATGCCCATTTCCTGGCAGGCCCGGTGAATGCGAAGGGCGATTTCACCGCGATTGGCAATCAATACTTTGTCAAACATAGAGGGGCTGTCCTTATTCAATAATGACAAGAACGTCACCAAATTCGACCGGCTGGGCGTTTTCAACCATGATGCCGGTTACGGTGCCGGCCTTCGGCGCATGAATATGGTTCATGACCTTCATGGCTTCGACAATCAGCAGGGTTTGACCGGCGGACACCTTGTCGCCCACCTTGATGAAATCATCACTGTCAGGATCAGGCGCGGTATAAACGGTTCCCACCATGGGGGATGTCACGGCGCCGGGGTGGTCCTTGTCTTCCGGGGCCGTGATATCGACCGTCGCAGGCGCGGCGGCCGGCGCCGCAACCGGCGCGGCGGCGACGGTTGTCACGCTATTGATATTGCGGGCAACCCGGATTTTTTTATCGCCGTCCTCAACTTCAATTTCAGTGAGGTCGGTTTCATTGAGCAATGTCGCCAGGTCACGAATAACATCCCGATCCACAAACATTTTTGGCATATATTACAGTCCCTTTTTATTTTAAACCAATATATCATTGAGCGCATCCAGCGCCAGAATATAACTCTTGTCCCCGAATCCGCAAATTACACCCGCCGCGACCGGTGAAATATAGGAATGATGCCGATATGGCTCCCGTGCAAAGATATTCGACAGGTGAACCTCAATGACCGGAAGGTCCGTCGTCTTCAAGGCGTCCAGGATGGCGATCGACGTGTGGCTATAGGCGCCGGCGTTCAGGATGATGGCGCGATTTCCGCGGCCGGCCTGCTGAATCCAGGTGACAAGCTCGCCTTCGCTGTTGCTCTGGCGGAAATCAATGGAATATCCCAGTTTTTCGGCGTGCGCGATGACTTTCTGTTCAATATCGCCGAGGGTGCCGGTCCCGTATATTTCCGGCTCCCGCATGCCCAGCATATTCAGGTTCGGGCCGTTCAGCACCAGTATTTTTTTATCACCGCCTTGTGTCATAGCAACCTGTATCGTTAATTTATGTCGCAATATATTCGTTAATTTATGTCGCAATATATAATGTTTTACTGTCGCTTTGAAAACCAAGAATATACATTTGACCTGGATTATTTGTGAACTATAAAGGATTGAGTTAAATCTGCATAGTCAAAGTGTCATAAACCGGGATAGAAATTAGTGATTGAAATTACCATTAACGGCGACCCGCATCAGATGGATGACGGTCTGAATCTTGTTGAACTGCTGCAGCGTTTAAAACTGGACCCGACAAAGGTCGCCATTGAAAGAAACCTTGAAATTGTCCCCAAAACAACTTATCAGGATGTGACTGTTTCACATGGCGACAGGCTGGAAATTGTACATTTTATAGGTGGTGGAAAATAATATGACCGATCAGATCAACGATACATTCAACATTGCCGGTAAAGATTTTAGCTCCCGCCTGATTGTCGGTACGGGGAAATACAGGGATTTTGACGAAACCGCGCGCGCCGTGGCCGCGTCCGGCGCGGAAATTGTCACTGTCGCCGTGCGCCGGGTCAATGTGATGGATCCGAACCAGCCGGTGCTGATGGATTATCTTGATCCGAAGAAATATACCTATCTGCCCAATACGGCCGGCTGTTTTACAGCAGAAGACGCCATCCGGACATTGCGTCTCGCCCGGGAAGCCGGCGGCTGGAATCTGGTCAAGCTGGAGGTGCTGGGGGATCAGAAAACCCTTTATCCCAATATGACGGAAACCCTGAAAGCGGCGGAAATCCTGATCAGGGAAGATTTCGATGTGATGGTTTATTGCAGCGACGATCCGATCATGGCCGCCCGGCTCGAGGAATTGGGCTGCTGCGCCATTATGCCGCTGGGCGCGCCGATCGGCTCCGGTCTTGGCATTCAGAACCCGGTGCAGATCAGATTGATCGTCGAGCAGGCCAATGTGCCGGTTCTGGTCGATGCCGGGGTCGGGACGGCGTCCGACGCCGCCGTCGCCATGGAGCTCGGCTGTGACGGGGTCCTGATGAATACGGCGATTGCAGAGGCCGGTGATCCGGTCCTTATGGCGCGAGCGATGAAGCTTGCGGTGGAGGCCGGTCGGGCGGCATATCTTGCCGGCAGAATGCCGAAGAAAATGTATGCCGACCCGTCGTCACCCCTGGCGGGACTGATTTAACATTCCGGTTTATTTGGCGGCCTCCGCCAGTTGGCGGCGGGTTCTGGCGATGATTTTCACCAGTTCCTCATAGGGAACGGCGCCGGGAATGATCGCGTCGCCGATCACAAAGCCCGGCGTGCCGTTTATTTCCAGCGCCTCGGCCAGGCTGTGATTGATCTGCAGGTTCCGATCCATCAGCGGACTGGTCATATCCTTGGCCAGCGCCTGCTCATCAAGGCCGACATCACGGGCGATTTCAAAAATACGTTCTTCGGTCAGAGTGCCGGTGTTTTTCAGCAGGGCGATATGGAATTGTTCATATTTCCCCTGCTTCATGGCCGCCATGGCCGCCTTGGCGGCAATATATGAGCTTTCAGACAGAACGGGCAGTTCCTTGTAGATGATCCGTAAATCGGAATCTTCCTTTTTCAGCCGCTCAAGGGTCCTGAGCGCGCCCTTGCAATAACTGCAGTTATAATCAAAAAATTCGATCAACGTGACATCGCCCTTGGGATTGCCGCCGATATAACTAAATCCGTCATCATAAAGCCGGGTATGGTTTTGCTGCAGCATCGCTTTTTTGGCCCGGCTTTGCAGGATTTGAATGGCTTCGGGCAGAATTTCCGGATGTTCAAGGATATAGTCCCGGATCATGTTGTTGATTGCCTCTTTTTGCTTTTGGGAAAACTGGCCTGGCTGTTCCGCCGCGGCGGCATTGGCGGCCAGAATGCTAAATCCGGCAAAAAGCGTCAGAAGGGTTTTGGTAAATTTGATCATAATGCGTATTTAAACTTTCCTGTGTTTTTTAGCCTGTCTTTTTGTATGCGGCTTTTATGTGATTTTTCTCATCGCGCTGTTCCTGTTTTTTCCGCTCCTTGTCCGACATATTTGACTCGGTGATGACCAGAATATCCTGGGCGCGCATCCATTGCGGCGAATTTTTCGGCAACTGGTCAACGGCATGTTTGGCGTTGATCATGGCCCCGCGCAGATTCCCCACAAGCAGGAAACGTTCCGCCGTGGCGTAATAGGTCATCGCCTCATTCTCCGCCCGATGATAGGCGACGGAAGCCTGATGCCAGGCGAAAGAATTATGGGCGTCCCGCGACAGGGCGTATTCAAGGTGGGTCAGGGCCTCCTCAAGATATTGATTGTTTTCCGTCGCAATGAGGGACTGGGCCAGCGAAACCCTGATCAAAGGCTCGTCCGGCAGATATTTCACCGCATTGCGATAGGGCGTGATCGATTCTTCGATCCGGCCGTTTTCAAATAAAATCTGCCCCTTGGTTTCCCAGAAAAAAGGGTCTCGCGGATTTTGCGCCAGCAGCTGATCGAGTTCCGCCAGCGCTTCTGCAACCTTGTGCTTTTTATGATAGGCGAAGGCGCGGGCATATCGCGCATAGAGGCTCTGATCGCTCACCGGATATTTGTTCAGGGTTGCATATTCCGGCTTGAGGTAGCCATAAAGCTTGGCCTGAAGGCGCTTGAATTCATGGGCGATCGCCTTTGGTGTTTCCACCTTGTAATAGGGCGAACTTTCGACCCGTTCCCGCAGCTTGGAAATCCGCAGGCTGCCCACGGGATGGGTGCTGGCATAGGGGTCGCGATAGCGTTCGGACATGAGTTCCTGATCGCCGAGGAATTCCAGGAATTCAATCAGCCCTTCGCCGGACTGACCGGATTTCTCCAGAAAAGTAAGGCCGGCCTGATCGGCGGCGGATTCCTGTGTCCGGCTGTATTTGAGGAAGGTTCGCGTGCCGACCTGCTGACCGCCGAGGATCAGGGCCATACCGGCGTCGCCGGACCCCGCCGCAATGGCCGCCGCCCCCAGAATCGCCCCGATCAGGGTCATGACGGTCGCGCTTTGGATGCCGTCAGAAAAGCGCGACAGATGCCCGCCGGTGATATGGCCGGTTTCATGGGCGATGACGCCGATGACCTGGTTGGCGTCATTGGCGCTGAGCAATAGCCCGGAATGGAGGAAGATATTCTGGCCGCCGGCGACAAAGGCGTTGAGGGTATTGTCATTGATCAGGTAGGTATGGACCGACTCATTATCCAGATCGGCGGCCTTGAAAATCGGTTCGGACATGTGGCGGATAATTCTTTCGATTTCCGCATCACGCAGGATCGACAAACCGCCGCCTTTCCTGGCGTGACTGTAGTCAGTCATCCCGAGAGTAAAAATCAGCGCCAGGCACAGGAGCTGACTGGGGAAATGGATATTGATTTTCTTAAGCATGATGTCACGTTAGTTATTGATTTTTCATTCGTCAATTGGAATAGCCGTTTTCGGGATAACAATTCAGTGTTAATTTCACGTTTCTATAGCAGACCATGCAAACCCCGGACAAGCCGAACCTTAGGCGATCAATATGATAAAAATAAGGCCCGACGAATTGCCGGGCCTTACGATGAAATCAAAAAAATCTGCTCAAAGTTCAGCCGAAAGTCCGCTGCCACCAGCCGGATTTTTTCGGCTTGTTGGGGGCATCATCTTCCGCCGGTGTGCTCTCAACCGGTTTTGCAGGCTTTTCTTCCGTCACAGGCTGTGCAGGTTCTGGCTTGCTTTCCGGCTTGTCGGCAGCCTTATCGGCAACTTTCTCCGTGCTATCCGCTTTGTCAGACGCCTTTTTGCGGCTGCGCGCCTGGGGCGGGTAGGGACGGCGGGCGGGCTTCTTCGCGGCGCTTTCCGGTTTTTCCGCCGTATCCTCGGACGTGACCGCGCTTTCCTCAGACGCCGCCCGTCCGGCGCTGCTGTCATCGTCCTTTGGCTTGCGGCTGCGCCTGCGCCGTTTGGGTTTTTCTTCCCCAGTCTCGGGTCCGGTGTCAGGCCTGGAGTCAGGCGCTGACGCCTCCGCCGTTTTCGCGACGGCTTCTTGCAGGGCGCTGCTTTCATCCGGTTTGACCGCCGTGTCTTCCGGTGAGGCGGCCGTTTCGGTCACCTGATCGGTTCCGGTTTCACCTGGTTGCGGTTTGTTGCTCCGACGGCGCGGGCGACGCCGGCGCCGGGGCTTGCCATCGGCGTCCTTCCGGTCGTCAGCTGAAACATCCGCATCACCGGAAGATTTTGCTTCCTTTGCCGGTTTTTCGACCGGCTGGTCGCCGGTCTTGCGGGACTGGCTGCGCTGGCGATTGCGGCGCGCCCCCCCGCTTCGGTCGTCGCGGGCGTCCTGACCGGCCGTTTTGCCGGGCTGCATGCTGCTTTGCCTTTCCGGTCTCTTCTGATCAGAGCCCGGCAGTTCAAGCTTGTATCCTGCTTCGGTCAGGGTGGCATCAATCGTCACCTCGATGGACAGATTATATTGTTCTTCGAGGCTGAGCAGTTTTGCCCGTTTGTTGTTCAGCAAATATACCGCCGTCTGTTCCGGCAGATGAATAATCACTTTGTTGTTGCGGCCGCGAATGCCTTCTTCCTCGAGGGTGCGGATAATGTGCAATGCCTGGGTTTCCACTGAGCGGATCACCCCGGCGCCTTCGCAATGAGGGCAGGTGCGGGTGCTTGATTCCAGAACCCCGGACCGCAGCCGCTGGCGGGACATCTCAAGCAGGCCGAAGGAGCTGATCCGGCCGACCTGAATACGCGCCCGGTCGGATTTCAGGCATTCCTTCAGTCTTTGCTCGACAGCCCGGTTATTGCTTTTGACCTCCATGTCGATGAAGTCAATAACAACCAGGCCCGCCATATCCCGCAGGCGAAGCTGGCGGGCGACTTCCTCGGCGGCTTCGAGGTTGGTTTTTTTCGCGGTTTCCTCGATATTGCGTTCTTTGGTCGCCTTGCCGGAGTTGACGTCAATGGAGACCAGCGCCTCAGTCGGGTTAATCACGATATAGCCGCCGGATTTCAATTGCACGATTGGCGAATACATGGAATCGAGCTGGCTTTCCACCTGATAACGGTGAAGCAGCGGTGTCGGGTCCGTGTAATGCTTGATCTTGCGGGCGTGACTGGGCATCAGCAGTTTCATAAAGGAGCGCGCGGTCTTATAGCCCTGTTCGCCTTCAACAAGAATCTCGTCGATTTCGCGGGTGTAGAGATCGCGAATGCTGCGTTTGATCAGATCGCCTTCTTCATTGATCATCACCGGGGCGATGGACTTCAGGGTCCGTTCGCGAATGCCTTCCCATGTCCGGATCAGATAATCAAAATCCCGTTTGATTTCGGTTCTTGTCCGGCTGTGGCCGGCGGTGCGGATAATGCAGGCCATGCCGCTTGGCATCTTCAGGTCGGCGAGTATTTTCTTGAGCGACTTGCGGTCGCCGGCATTGGCGATCTTGCGGCTGACGCCGCCGCCATGCAGGGTATTGGGCATCAGGACGCAATAGCGGCCGGGCAGGGACATGTATGTGGTCAGCGCCGCCCCCTTGTTGCCGCGCTCTTCCTTGACAACCTGGATCAGGAGAATCTGGTTTTTCTTGATCACTTCCTGAATTTTATATTTGCGGCGCAGGCCCTTGGCGACTTTGATGCGCAGTCTGGCTTCGGCGTCTTCCTCATCCAGCTCAAGGGAACCGGTTGTTTCGGTTTCCAGGTCATCTTCGTCATCCAGTGAGTCGATATTCTCGTCCCGGCTCAGATCAGACGCCGCCATATCATCGTCGGCGAAAGTCTCGTCATCTGCGGCGGCTTCAGCAGCGTCGGCGGTGACTTTTTCGCTGATGCTGTCCGGTTCCTGCACGGACTCGGCCTTGACAGCGGAGTTCTCCGCAGGGGCTTGCGTATCTGGCGACGGGTCATCTTCCTGACCGTCAGATTGCGCCTCATCGGCGGATTCTGCTTCCGGTTTGTCGGCCTGGGCCGATTTGCCGCGCGTTCTTCTGCGGGATTTTCTTTTCGGCTTTTCTTCCGGCGCGTCATCCTCGTCATCAAGGATGGAGGCATAGGCCGCCGATTCTTCGGCAATCAGCGCCTCCCGGTCGGCGACCGGAATCTGATAATAATCAGGGTGGATTTCACTGAAAGCGAGGAACCCGTGGCGGTTTCCGCCATATTCGACAAAGGCCGCCTGCAGGGAAGGTTCTACGCGGGTGACTTTGGCGAGATATATGTTGCCTTTGATTTGCTTCTTGGCGGAAGATTCGTAATCAAATTCCTCAACTCGGTTTCCATGAACGACGGCGACACGAGTTTCTTCCTCGTGCGACGCATCGATTAACATTCTTATTGTCATTAACTTTTTCTCCACAACCGTGACCGCTCGAGCCGAATATGCCAGGGGCATATAAAAGGCGTGCTGGTTTCAGGCTGCTATATTTCTTGGGGGTTACATAGGAAGCGCCCACGGACTTACAAAAGGTATAAATCAGCGCAGTGAGGAGGGACATATCGTCCGCCTTTGTAAACTGCGGCATAACCTTGATGCTGAGAGCACTGGAATTCATCTATAGTGTTTCTTTTGTTCTTTTGATTACCCGATCCCGGGCAATCCTTTATTATCACGGCTCTGTCATACCACACACCATGCCCGCTGCCCCAAAAAATTCGGGGTATTTTAAAGACTGGCGCTTGAACCGGGAGCCGTTTGTTGCATATCAAACATTTGACAGCATTTATAACATAACCATACAATGGCCACTCTACAATAGGGAATATGTTTATTTGATAAAATAATATTTAAGATTTCTCTGTTAAACAAATATTTTATTACATATATTTCGGGATATTCACTGATTTGGCGCAACAGAACTGAAATGAGACGTATCATTCAGGAAATAGTAAAAAAATGTTTGGTGGTTATTCTCGGCGGCGTCTTCCTGCACATATCCACAGTCGGGGTCATGGCGAAACCGCCCGAGGTGTCCGCCATACGCATCGGCAGCAGCAAAAACAATACGCGCTTCGTTCTTGACCTTGATCAGAATATTAAATTCAATATTTTTACCCTCGCCAATCCCAACCGGGTCGTCATTGATATTACGGAAGTCGAATGGAAAACCAATTATGGCGGCGCCAAGGGCAGCGGCTATATTGATCGCTATCGTTATGGCTTGTTCAAGCCGGGGACGTCGCGGATTGTCCTTGATGTGAAAAACCCGGTTACGGTTGACCGGGCCTTCATCATGAAGCCGCGCCAGAAGAAACCCTACAGGTTTGTGGTTGACCTGAAGAAGGCCAGCTATGAAGCATTCATCAGAAATGTCAAAAAACCGACTCCGCAACAGGCACGGAAAAGGCCGGAAACCGCCCCGATGCAGGACCTGAGAAGTCAACGCAGCAAGAAACTGATTGTCCTTGACCCGGGGCATGGCGGTCATGATCCGGGCAATCTGGGCGGCGCGGGATACCGGGGGTTTCCTGAAAAAACCGTCGTTCTGTCCGCGGCCCGCACCATCCAGAAAACATTGGAGGCGACCGGGCGCTATCAAGTGGTCATGACCCGGAACCGGGATGTCTTCCTCAAACTGCGGGACAGAAGCCGCATCGCCCATCGCCGACAGGCTGATCTTTTTATTTCCATCCATGCCGATTCCTTCCGCAGCCCGAAAGTCCGCGGCGCCACGGTCTATACCCTGTCGGAACGCGCCTCGGACAAGGAAGCCGCCGCCATGGCCGCCCGGGAAAACAAGTCGGACATTATTGCCGGAATGGACCTTGAGGAGGAAATTGACATCGTTCAATCCATCCTGATCGACCTTGTGAAGCGGGAAACCATGAATTTATCGAGCAGTTTCGCCAATGAACTGATTCCCCAGTTGCAAAAGGTCGTGCTCCTCAGGACCCGACCCCACCGGACGGCGGGGCTGATTGTGCTCAAGGGGCTTGATGTGCCGTCTGTTCTGGTGGAGCTCGGTTATCTGACCAACAGCCAGGACGCCAAACTGCTGATGCAGAAAGAGACCCAGCAGAATATCGGAAAATCAATCGTCAAGGCGGCGGATCATTTTTTCAGCAAGACCTATGTGGCCAATTAACGGGGCCCTTTCGCAGACTGATGTGCGGCGATTTTCCTTATTTTTCTTGATACGGTCATTGTGGTGACATATTTAATGTTTACTAGTATGAGCAACAGAACAAGCCTTTGACTTGATTGGACGAAAGTCTTTATGACGACGGTAAAGAACAAATATAGCCTGCTGAAGAATATCCTCGGCGCGACGGTGGCTGCCCTGTTGATCGGTGCGGTCGCGGTTGTCGCGGGGATTATCTATATCCTTAATCATTATGGCAAGGACCTGCCGGATTATTCCCAACTGACCAATTATGAACCGCCGATCGTCAGCCGTATTTACGCCGGTGACGGCAGTCTGCTGTCTGAATACGCCAAGCAAAAACGTCTGTTCATTCCGATCTCGGCCGTGCCGCCCCGGGTGATTCAGGCGTATCTTTCCGCCGAGGACAAAAATTTTTACAGTCATAGCGGTTTGGATTACGTGGGCCTGATGCGGGCTGTCGTCGTCAATATCAAGAATATGTTCAGCAGCCGAAGAAAAGTCGGCGCCTCGACCATTACCCAACAGGTCGCGAAGAATTTTCTGCTTTCCGGCGTTCAGACCTACGAGCGCAAAATCAAGGAAGCGATTCTCGCCTACCGCATCGAAAAAGCCTTTACCAAGGATCAGATCCTGGAGCTTTATCTCAACGAAAATTACCTGGGCTATGGCTCATATGGCATTGCGGCGGCGGCGCTGAGCTATTTCAACAAACCCATCGACCAGTTGGCGCTTGAGGAAATCGCCTATCTCGCCGCCGTGCCGAAAGCGCCGAGCAATTATCACCCGATCCGGCAATATGACCGGGCCGTGGGGCGGCGCAACTGGGTGCTGAAACGAATGCATGAGGAAGGCTATATCTCGGAATCGGAAATGCAGGAGGCGCAGGCGAAACCCCTGGTCACCGCCGACCGCAACCGGACCCGGACCTTCAAGGCGGAATATTTTACCGAAGAAGTCCGCCGCGAATTGAAAAGCATGTATGGCGATCAGGAACTGTATGAGGGCGGTCTGTTTGTCAGAACATCCCTCATGCCGGAATATCAGACCATCGCCGAACGGGAACTGAAAAAGGGCCTGATCGCCTATGACCGCCGTCATGGCTGGCGGGGGGCGCTGGCCCATATCTCCCTGGATGAAACGCCCGGCCTTAGCGAAAGGCTTGAAAAACTCACCCAGATCGTGAACCGGGACATCCCCCTTGGCGTCACAAGCTGGCGACTGGCGCTGGTGACGGAAACCGCTGCGGACCGGGCGCATATTCTGCTGCCGGACGGCGACCACGGGCGGATTGATCTGGCGGAAGTCAAATGGGCCCGGCCATGGCTCAAAAAGGAGTTTCTCGGACCGAAAGTTGAGAAAGTGACCGATGTTCTGGCCGCCGGCGACGTCATTATCGTCGAGGAGGTCTTCACGAAGGCCGCCCGCCGGAATGCGGACAATCGGGCGGCTTCGGACGGCATTGAATCGGAAGACGTCGATACCGTAACGCGCTACTTTGGCCTGCGCCAGATTCCGGAAATCAATGGCTCCCTGGTGGCGATGGACCCCCATACCGGCCGGGTGCTGGCCATGGTCGGCGGCTTTGATTACAAACGCAGCGAATATAACCGCGCAACACAGGCCAAACGCCAGCCCGGTTCCGCCTTTAAACCCTTTGTCTATGCCGTGGCGCTGGAACATGGCTTTACGCCGTCGAGCCTGATCCTTGACGCGCCCTTTGTCATCGAACAGGGGTACGGGATGGGCAAATGGAAGCCGCAGAATTCCAGCAACAGGTTTTACGGGGCGAGCACGCTGCGCCTTGGACTGGAAAAATCCCGCAACCTGATGACGGTGCGCCTGGCCCAGTTCCTGAAAATGGACAGCATTGCCGAAATCGCCGAACGCATGCATATCATGGATAATATGCCCAAAGTATTGTCCATGTCCCTCGGGGCGGGGGAATCGACCCTGCTGCAGATGACGACGGCGTATGGCATGATCGTCAATGGCGGCAAGGAAGTCACCCCGACATTTATTGACCGCATCCAGGATCGCCAGGGCAAGACCATCTTCCGTCATGATGACAGGCCGTGCGAGCTTTGTCAGGTCGAGGAATGGCAATATCAGGCCGAACCGGAAATCCCGGATAACCGCAAAGAGGTTCTCGACCCCGTGACATCCTATCAGCTGGTGTCCTTGATGGAAGGTGTGGTCCAGCGCGGGACCGGCATCAGGATCAAGGCCCTGCACAAGCCGCTCGCCGGCAAGACCGGCACCTCCAACGACAGTTTCGATACCTGGTTCATCGGCTTTTCGCCGGATCTGGTTGTCGGCGTCTTTGTCGGTTTTGACCAGCCGCGCTCGTTGGGGAAACGGGAGGAGGGGGCCTCGGTCGCCGTGCCGATTTTCCGGGATTTTATGAAGGAAGCGACCCGGAACGCCCCGGTCATCCCGTTCCGCATCCCGCCGGGGGTGAGGCTGGTGCGGGTCAACCCCAAAACCGGCCAGATCGCCGAAGCCGGGGAGAAAACCACCATCCTCGAAGCCTTCCGGCAGGGAAGCTTTCCAACAAAAAATGGCGAAGTACTTGACGGAATCAATTCTCTGGTGCAAACAAAGACCAAGCTCCGCACGGGTACCGGCGGAATCTATTAAAAACAAGAACTTGGTTGCAAAGAGTATGAAAGCCGAAACAGAAACGTTAATCGACAAAATCAAGCAGTCGCTCGCACTGCTGAGGAGGCATCTTTGACTGGGATGTCGCCCTTGACAGACTGGAAGAACTGACCGCCCTCTCGGAAGATCCCGACCTGTGGAATGATCCCGATAAAGCGCAGAAACTGATGCAGGAAAAAAACCGGCTGGAACAGTCGATCACCCTGTGCAATGAAGTTGATCAGGAACTGAGCGATAATATCGAACTGATCGAGATGGGGGAGATGGAAGGGGATGAGGAGATCATCGCCGAAGCGGAAAGCGCCATCGAATCCCTGACCGGCAAGGCAGGGGAAATGGAGCTGCAGACCCTGCTGTCCGGCGAGGCGGACGCCAATAACGCCTATCTGGAGATTCATTCCGGCGCCGGCGGCACGGAAAGCCAGGACTGGGCCAGCATGCTGCTCAGAATGTATATGCGCTGGGCCAACGCCCATGGCTGCAAAGTCGACCTGATTGAACAGCATAGCGGCGATGAGGCCGGCATCAAATCCGCCACCATCCAGATCAAAGGTGAAAACGCCTATGGCTGGCTGAAGACGGAAAGCGGCGTACATCGCCTGGTGCGGATTTCGCCCTATGATTCCAACGCGCGGCGTCACACCAGTTTCGCCAGCGTCTGGGTCTATCCGGTCATTGACGATAATTTCGAGGTCGAGGTCGAGGAAAAGGACCTGCGCATCGATACCTACCGGGCGTCCGGCGCCGGGGGACAGCATGTCAACACCACCGACAGCGCGGTGCGGATCACCCATATTCCGTCAAATATCGTCGTCCAGTGCCAGAATGACCGCTCCCAGCATAAAAACCGGGCGACGGCGATGAATATGTTGAAAGCCCGCCTGTATGAAGCGGAATTGCAGCGCCGCGAGGAAGAGGCCAACGCCACCCACAGCAGCAAGTCGGAAATCGGCTGGGGCCATCAGATCCGCTCTTATGTCCTGCAACCCTATCAAATGGTCAAGGATCTGCGCACGGGCGTCGAATCCGGCCAGCCGGACAAGGTGCTGGATGGCGATATAGACGCCTTCCTCAATGCCGCCCTCGCCGCCCGGGTCCACGGTGAAACCGCAGAGGTCGAGGACATCGAATAAATCCGTTCAGACACAAAAAAGCGCTCAAACCAACCATTTGAGCGCTTTTTTTATTTAACACATCAGGAAAATTTCGTCTCTTTCCGTGACTAATCCATTTCAAATAACGTTCAGGCCAGTTTCTGCGGCGGGATTTTGGTGTCCGCGGGCTTGGTGGTTGATGTTGCCGGAGCCTTGTGATCCTGCGCCTTGTCCTGGGTCGCGTTGGTCTTGTGGGTCAGGCTGCCTTCGATAAAGGCGCCGGCCTCGACGCTCAGCGTTTCATGGAACAGGTCGCCCTTGACCTTGGCGGATTTCTCCAGACGGATATTGCGTCCCTTGATCTGGCCATTGACCGACCCTTTGATAATGACTTCCTCGGCGGTGACAATTCCCTGCACGGAACCGTGTTCGCCAATAGTCAGCGAGGCGCTGCGCACATCGCCTTCGACGGCGCCGTCAAGCTGTATTTCCCCAAGGGTCGTGATGTCGCCCTTGATGGTGACGTCAGAGCCGATGATGGAAGGGGCGGAATTCGCCGGGCGTGTCGGTTTGTTCATGGTGTTAACTGTCATACTCTTGTCGTTGGATTTTGAGAACATTATCTGCTGCCTTGAAAATATTAAATGGATTAATAGGTTTCCCGTTGAACCAGATCTCATAATGAAGATGGGGGCTGGTGCTGCGTCCTGTTGATCCCATTAAGCCGATTTCCTGTTCCAGTGTCACACGGTCTCCTTTTTTGACCTTTATCTTGGAAAGATGACCATATCGTGACCGAAATCCATTTCCGTGATCAATTTCGATAAAATTGCCGTAAGCGCCGTTGCGACCGGCCTTGATTACCGTCCCGTCAGCCGAGGCGTAGATCGGCGTCTTCCACCATCCCGCCATGTCGATGCCGTGGTGGCGCGCCCATTTTTTCCTGAAGGGGTCCTTGCGAATGCCGAACCCGCTGGAGATATAATATTTTTTCGCCGGCTTGCCGACGGGGATGTGCTGCACGGAATTTTCAAGGTCGATCAAGCGGTTGTGATAGGTGTAAAGTTTGGCGAAAGGCTCGTTGGTGGACAGGTCAGTATCACTGTTTTCCGCATACAGGATAAAGGGTCCCCCCATGGCCATCGACAGGGAAGGCCGGTTCTCCGCCAACTGCATCAGCTTGTGCGCCTTGATGCCGGATTTCTGCAATGTGCTTTCGACATATTCGATTTTGTTCGAAAGGCGGGCGATCATCCGTTCCGCCAGCGCCTGCTGCTGCTGTTCGATCCGGCTGAGGCTGAAGGCCAGGTTATTCAACTGGTTATGATGTTCGGCAAAAATTTTGTCGGCGGGGGAATCCGCGTGCTTGTCGCTGACCGGAAAGGGGGCTTTCAGCGGTTCCCGGGTTTCATCACCATCCCCGCCAGTGGTATCCATGACATTATCCTCAACAGGCGCGGACAGCGATTTATCGGCGTCGAGCAATTGCTGCAGGTAAATCTGCCGCTGTTCCAGCGCCTTGGTGGATTTGGCGATGTCATTTTTCAGTTGATCAAACTGCTGATTGGCGGCGTGGTATTTTTCTTCCGTCTGGACCAGTTCCATATCCTTCGCCGCCAGAATTTCGGCCCGGAAAATAAAACTGTATGTGGTGACAGCAGACCAGATCACGACCCCTGACAGGACGGAGGTGATCAATAACTGGCTTCTGCGGGAGATGGAGATAAAGCGGACAATGCCGTTGGTCCTGAAATACAGTTGCCTTTCAGGAAACAGCCGCTCCGTTAACACTTTCAATTTATTGATTAAATTGACTATATCCCTCATCCTTTCACCAAAATCGGGTCAAACTTCTCATCTGACCTTCTTTTTATAGGCCGCATTTGATACTAAAGCGTAAAAAAAATCAATAATTTTCACCACATTGGGTGAATTTTTGCGATAAATTTCATGAAAACAAGGGGTTAGTCCGGCGATCATCGGAGCGCTTTTACCGCCTCCAGAACTTCCGCCGCATGGCCCTTGACCTTGACCTTGCGCCAGATATTGCGGATAACGCCCGCTTCATCAATCAGAAATGTCGCCCGCTCAATGCCCATATATTCCCGGCCATAGAGTTTTTTCTGAACCCAGACCGTATAGGCTTCGCACAAAACGCCCGCTTCATCGGATAGCAGGCTGATGGCCAGATCCTGCTTGCCGATAAAATTCTGATGCCGTTTGACGCTGTCTTTCGACGCGCCAAGAATGACGGCGTTTTCCGCCTCAAATTCGGCCTTCAGGGCGCTGAAGTCCCTGGCTTCCGTCGTACAGCCCGGCGTGCTGTCCTTGGGGTAAAAGTAAAGCACGAGTTTTTTCCCCTTGAAATCATCAAGGGAGCGCATTTCACCCGTCTGGTCCGGCAGGGAGAAACCGGGGGCTTTGTGTCCTGTTTCAAGCATTTTTCATCCTTCGCTGTTTTGAGTCTGGTCGCCGTCGTCCTCTGAGGAGGCCACTATAATTTTTTCGGCGGGGGCTGCAATAATTTCCTGATAAGCCTCGGTGACCTTCGTCTGAATCCTGCGAAGGCGCGTTTCAAGCTGACCTAAAGACGCGGCGTCAAATCGCTCGCACAGGGTGCGGGTCAATTCCTGCGGCTGTTTGGTGAAGTTCGCGCAACTACCCATGGAGAGCCGCAAAATCACCTGCAAATCCTGCAGGAAGGCGCAGGCGTCATGGAGGATTTCGGCCTTTTTCGCGGGCAATATTTTATGCGCCTTCAGCTGCGCAATCTGATCCAGGGTGTTGGGGGTGATGATTTTCGGCTGGTCCGGCGCGTGTTTGAGAATCAGATACTGGCAGATAAATTCAAGATCGACCAGGCCGCCGCCGACATGCTTGATCGACCAGATATTGTCGGTGCCGAATTCGACGCGCAACTTGTCGCGCATTTTGGCGGTATCCGTCAGCAATTTGTCGGCATCGCGTTTGCTGGTCTTGAGAGCCTTGCGGATCACATCATTGATTTTTTCCTGAAGTTCCGTGCTGCCGGTGATGGTCCGGCCGCGGGTCAGCGCCAGATGCTCCCAAGTCCAAGCGTTTGTTTCCTGATATTCTTCAAAGCTTTCCAGGGTCACGGCAATGGGGCCGGCATTGCCGGAAGGCCGCAGCCGCATGTCAATTTCATATAACCTGCCTTCGCCGGTCATGGCGGTCAGGGCGTTGATGTACTGCTGGCTGAGGCGGGCGAAATAATGGTTGACGGTCAAGGGTTTGACGCCGTCAGACATCTGCGATTTATCAGGGGTGTCATAGATGAAAACCAGGTCCAGGTCGGATGTGGTGGTCAGTTCCCGCCCGCCCAGCTTGCCCAGCGCCAACACGGCGAACTGGCCACCGCGAAGGCCGCCATGCTTTCGGGCAAACTCCTTTTTGACTTCGGCCAGCATGACTTCCAGAACGACGTCCGCCACTAAAGACAGGTTATGCCCGGCCACGCGCGCGCAGGTCCGGTTGCGCAGGATTTGGACCCCGACCTGAAATTTATGCTCATTGGTCCATTTGCGGATAACATCCAGAATATCCTGAAAATCCTTGGCGGGTTCGAGTTGGCCTTCAAGGTGGCCCTTTAGTGTCTCGGTGGTAAAATGCGTTTCAAAGAAGTCCTGATTGAGAACGGCGTCCAGCAACAGGGGCCGCTTCGCCAGCTGGTCCGACAGTTTCGGCGCGATGCCGATGATTTCGGCCAATAACTCCAGCAGCCACGGCTGGGCCTTGATAAAGGAAAAAAGCTGAACGCCGGAGGGCAGGCGGGAGAGGAATTCATCAAACTTTTTAAAAGATATGTCCGGGCTGGCCAGCTTGCCGAAATTCAGCAGGATTTCCGGAATCAGGCCCTGGAGGAGTTTTCTCGCCCGGGCCGTGCGACAAGCCCGATACCGGCCGCGCAGCCAGCTCTGGACAAGATCATAAATGGCCTTAGGGCTTTCATAGCCGCAAGATTCAATCTGCTCCAGGGTCGCCTCATGATAGCGGTCTTCGGGAAAGGCCAGAAGAGGGGCTTCTTCCTCCTCCTCCTGATGGGCGTCTTTCAGTAAGTCGGTGAACAAACTGTGGACATTTTGCCGGTGGCGATGAAGATCATGTTCAAAATCCGCCCGGCCTTGATACCCCATGAAGGCGGTGATCCGGTCCAGTTCCGGCGCATGGTCCGGCATCATGTGGGTCTGATCGTCATTAATCATCTGGAGCCGGTGTTCAAGAGTGCGGTAATAGATATAGGCTTCTTGCAGTTTCCGATTGTCCTCGGGAGCTAGTTTGTGGTTTTCCACCAGGGCATTGAGAGCGTCACAGGTCGCCGGTTGCCGGAGTTCCGGTTCCCGTCCGCCGGATATGAGCTGAAAAATCTGGGCGTAAAATTCAATTTCCCGAATGCCGCCATGCCCCAGCTTGACATCATATCCGGCAAAGCAAAATTTATTATGGCCATGGTGGTGATGGATCAGCTTCTTGATGGCGTAAATATCCTCGAGCGCGGCATAGTCCAGATGCTTGCGCCAGACGAAACCCTTGATCCGCGACAGGAAACCATAGCCGGCCTTGAGGTCGCCGGCGACCGGACGCGCCTTGATCATGGCGGCGCGTTCCCAGTTCAGCCCCATGGACTGGTAATAGATCTCCGCCCCCGCCATGGACAGGGCGACGGCCGTCGCCCCGGGATCTGGTCTGAGCCGCAGGTCGGTGCGGAAAACATAACCGTCGGCGGTTCTTTCCTGCATGATTTTCACCAGATTCCGGGTCAACTTGATGAATAAATCCTGCGCCGTCCGGCGTCCGGTATAGCGTATAATCTCATTGTCAAACAGAACGATCAGGTCAATATCGCTGGAATAATTGAGCTCATAGCCGCCCATTTTACCCATCGCCAGCACCACATAGCCGGTATTTTTCGCCAGATCGGCCGTCGCCGGCAGATCCTGCGCCGGAACAGACCCGAGATGTTCGGGAACGGCGAGGTTGCCTTTTATCATTTCCGCCCGCAACAGATGACTGACCACAAGGGAGACGCAGGTTTCGGCAAACAGGGTCAACCGCCGGGTGATCCGCTGCAAGGGCCATTTTCCGGACAGGTCGGCAAAGGATATGGTCAGGGCAACCCGGGCCTTCGCCTGGCGGAGAATTTTCTTGACGTGGCCGGTTTCCGTCACCTGCGGCAGCCGCTGCTGAAGGTCGGCGATAATGTCGCCAAACAGCTCCTCCAAAGGCGCGGAAAGCAGTTTTGCGGCGAATTCGGCGTTATTCAGCAGCAGGCGGGAAAGATAAGGGCTGCCCGCGAAAATCGCGTATAACAGATCATGACAATTATTTTTGTTAATCAAGTCAACAATATCTGCTACCTGTTGCTTTTGGCAGGCGGCGATGAAATCGGCAAGTTTCGATTCTCCGAGAGGTCTGTCATACGCCAGCGGCAGAAAAGCGCGGGATTGTACCATGGAAAGCAATACCTTATTTAGGTCAAAGTTTTACTCTATAGAGTGAGCGTAATATATTTTTTGATTCAGGATCAGACACCGGTAGCCTTAAAGCAAGCAATTATAGAGAAATATAATTTGAAACGATACGCCTTAACATTAAAAATCCTGCTTGGCTTTTTTGCGTTCCTCGCTGTTGCTGTTGTGATATTGGGCTGGCGCTTGAGCAACGGCCCCATCGCGCTTGACTGGGCCGGGGATTATCTGAAAAAAGCCCTGATGACAAATCAGAGTGATGTCCGTGTCGATTTCAGGGACGCCGTCCTGATGTGGCAAACGGCCGGGCGGAAAAAATACGCCGAAACCAGCGGTCTTCAGATTATTTTCTATGAATTTGAAATCAGCCGGCCGGAATCGGATTTTAGCCTGAAGCTGCCCGAAGCGGGGGTTCGTTTCAGCGGTCTCGCCATGATGCGGGGACTTCTGGCGCCGACCGATGTGGAATTTTCCAATCTGTCGCTTGACTATACGCTCGACGAAAATGTCTGGCAGTCGACGGACAGCCGGCCTTTCCTCGAAAAGCTGGAATCATTTCTGGAGAATTTTCGCTCCTCCACCGGCGTTCTGGAAGAAATTGTCCGTGAACTTCTGTCGCCGCCAAAATCCTCGGACATCGCCGGCTACCTGCGCCAGATTACTTTCAAGAATACTGAAATCACGGTCACCGACCAATTATCGGGCCAGAAATGGCGCATGCCCGAGGCGCAGTTGAACCTGCGCCGGACCGACCTTGGCCTGATGATCAATCTTGCGGGGAATATTGATGTGGCGGCAACCAAGCTGATGCCGCTCGACCTTTCGGTGATTTATGACAACGCCAAGCAGGAAGCGCTGACCATCTTGCAGTTTACCGACCTCAGGGCGTCGGCCCTTGCCGGCCGGGTCAAGGCCCTGGCGGGACTTGCCGCAATTGATATTCCGGCAAAAGGCAACATTGAATTCACGGTTGATCGCAACTTCGACATTCCGGCGGTCGCCTTCAGTCTCGCTCTGGGCGCCGGACAGATCAACGCCGCAAATATATACCCGAAGCCGTTAAACGTCACCTCCGCCGCCCTCAACGGCCATATTCAGAAAAATGAAAATGTGGTTGTGCTGGAAGAAATATCGCTTCAATTGGGTGAAACGGCCCTCAACGGGTCGGGCTTGTTGTCCGGCACCCGGGACCGGCCCGGCATTTCCCTGCGGGCGGATATTGTCAATCTGCCTTTCTCCGATGTGAAGTCCTACTGGCCGGGCCAGTTCGGCAAGGGCGCCTATGACTGGATCAATGAAAATATTGATGCGGGCATCGTGCCTTCCGGGGAGCTTAACGTTCACATAACGCCCGAAATGTGGCCTGCGGAGGACAATCAGGCAGATTTGCCGGCCGAGGCCCTGACATTCCGCTTTGACGTGGAGAATATCAAGGCCCATTACCTGCGCCCGATGCCGGTGCTGAATAAGATTTCCGGTCATGCGCTGCTCAATCTGCACAGCTTTCACCTCGCCACCACAGGCGGTAAAATCGAGACCCTTGATATTCGCAAGGCTGACCTGCTTTTTTCCGATATTCATGTCAAAGGCGGCGGCGCCGCCACCATCACGTTGGAACTTGAAGGCGCCGTTGAAGAGGTTCTGCGGGTGATTGATCATGAGCCGCTGGGCTATCCCTCTCAATACGGCATAAAGCAGGACAGCATCACGGGCCATACAGACGCCGTGGTTTCTCTGAAATTTCCCCTGCTTAAAAAAGTAAGCCTGAAGGATGTCGTCTTTGACGTCAAAGCCGATATTGCCCGGCTTTCGATTCCGGCGCTCACCGAAAGCCTCGCCATTGATGACGGACGGATGAAGCTCCATGTCGATGACAACGGAATTGAGGCCGCGGGTAATATCACCCTCAATGGGGTCGATTTTACCGCCACCTGGCATGAGGATTTTAAAGATAATGCGGAATTTCCCACCAAATACGCCATAAACGGACCTGTCGAGGGGGCGGCGTGGGAAAGGCTGAATCTGCCCTTTGATCCCTATATCGAAGGTCCGGTTGAGATCGATCTGGCCTTGTATGGCGCCGGCGGGACCCTGAAACAGGGCGCTGGCCGGTTCAATCTTCTTGACAGCCGGAGCAGCTTTGCCCCCCTGGGCTGGGACAAGAAAAAAGGCAAGGTCGGACAGGTGACTTTTGATATGTTATTTGACGGACCGGAGAACATTCTGTTCAAGAATATTATCCTGCGGAGTGACGCGCTGCAGGCTGACATTGAACTGTATCTGGCCGGCGACCGGGTAACCCGGTTTCATGTCCCGCGGCTGACCATGAACCATACCGACATGGCGATGTTTATGGAATGGAACAATGAGAAGAAACGCTATCAGGCTTCCTTGACCGGCAAAGCCTTTCAGGGCTCCCCCCTGATCGATATATTGACCGCCTCAACTGACAATGGCGAGAATATCGCCCTGCCGGATTTCGACCTTGAGGCGACCATCGACACCCTGATGACCAAAAACAATGTCCGGATAAGCGCGGCAAAGCTGCAGGCAGTCTACCGGCAAAGTGATTTTACCCATGTCGATTTCACCGGAAAAATGGCCGAAGGCAAAACCCTTGAGATCAAGGTTTATCCGCATGAGGAGAACCGGAAGCTGGCGTTTGACAGCAACAATGCCGGGGAAGCGCTCCGCGGGCTCGGCCTGTTCAATCTGGGCGTCGGCGGCGATATGGCGCTGACGGCGGATATGGTCAAGCATGAAGAAGGCATCTCCCTTGGCGGTCATGCCGAAATATCAGATTTCAAGGTGATCAAGTCGCCGGGTTTTTCCAAACTGCTCGAAGAAAAGAAATTCGCCAAGGCCCAGGAGGAACTGGACAAGGGCGGCCTGTCGTTCAATGATTTTGAAATGGAATTTCGTCAGTATAACGGCGTTTTGGAAATCAGCAAGGCGCGGGCGCGTGGCCCGATGCTCGGCATGACCATTGAAGGATTCGTTGATCAGTCTTATGATGAAATGGGGATTTCCGGCACCCTGATTCCGGCCTATGGCCTCAATTCCCTGATCAGCAACATTCCCCTGATCGGCACCATCCTGACCGGCGGCAAGGGCCAGGGCATCTTCGCCGCCACCTATAGCATAAGCGGGCCGCTGGATAATCCGGATGTCAAGATCAACCCTTTGGCGGCGCTGGCACCCGGTATTCTCCGGAGCATTTTCAGCGCCATCGGCGGCGGCAAGAAGAAAACCCTGCGCGAACAGGCCGAAGAACTGCAAAAGGTCATGCCCAATTCAATCCCCGACACGGAACATAAGCCGCCGCCGGACTAATATTTTCCGCGGGATCGGCCGGCTTGATCAGGCCGGCTTGATCAGGATATGTTTTTTCTTGCCGGCGGACAGCTTGATCGTGCCTTCCGGGTTGAGATGATCCTTGCTGATCAACGCCTCTCCGTCAGAAATTTTTTCATCATTCAGCCGGGCGCCGCCCTGTTTGATGAGCCGCCGTGCTTCGCCTTTTGATTTTGTCAGACCGCCAAGGACAAAAAGATCACTGACCGGCACGCCGTCTTCCAGTTGTCCATCCGGCAGTGAAACGGTCGGCAGATCCGCCGACAGGGAGCGTTGTTCAAAGGCCTGGACCGCGGTTTGCGCTGCGGCGTCGGCCGCTTGCCCGCCGTGGCACAGCGTGGTTGCTTCATTGGCGAGAATTTTCTTGGCCTCATTGATTTCGGAACCCTCAAGGGATTCAAGCCGCTCGATCTCGCCAATCGGCAATTCCGTGAACAGGCGCAGGAACCGGCCGACATCGGCGTCGGCGGTATTGCGCCAGAACTGCCAGAAATCATAGGCGGACAGCATATCTTCGTTCAACCAGACGGCGCCGCTCATGGATTTACCCATTTTCTGGCCGCTGGCGAGGGTCACCAAAGGCGTCGTCAGGCCGAAAACCTCCCGCTGGTCGACGCGTCTGTTGAGCTCAACCCCGTTGATGATATTGCCCCACTGGTCGCTTCCCCCCATTTGCAGGGCGCAGTCCTGCAACCGGGCCAGTTCAAGATAATCATAGGCCTGAAGGATCATATAGTTGAATTCAAGGAACGTCATCGGCTGTTCCCGCTCAAGGCGCAGCTTGACACTGTCAAAGGTCAACATGCGGTTGATGGTGAAATGGACGCCCATGTCGCGCAGAAATTCAATATAATTCAGCTTGTCCAGCCAGTCCGCGTTATTGACCATTATTGCGTCCGTCGGCCCGTCGCCGAAAGTCAGGTATTTCTCAAAGACCTTGCGGATGCCGGCCATGTTGTTGTTGATGTCCGCGTCGGAAAGCATCCTGCGGGATTCGTCGCGGCCCGTCGGGTCGCCGATCCGGGTCGTGCCGCCGCCCATCAGGACAATGGGTTTATGGCCGGTTTTCTGGAGATGGCGCAGCATCATGATCTGCACCAGCGACCCCACATGCAGGCTGGTGGCGGTACAGTCAAAACCGATATAGGCCGGCACAGCGCCATGGGACAGTTTTTCATCGAGGCCGGTCAGGTCCGTGCATTGATGAATATATCCCCGATCTTTCATATTTCGGAGAAAGTCGGTTTTGGGGCTGAAATTATCTATATCGTTTTCGTTGGACATAACTTTGTTTTTTCCATTAAATGCATGACGAAATATGGCGCATCATGTAGCATATATTCTTCTATTAAAAAACGGAAACTTGAGTGAAAATGCCAGATAAACGGTTTTTGGCCCTCGGCCTGATGAGCGGAACCTCCATGGACGGCATTGACGCCGCCCTGATCGACAGTGACGGCCATGGGGTAAAGACCGTCGGCAAAGCCGTTCATATGCCTTATTCAGCTGACATGCGGCGGCACATTTCCCAGGCCATGGAACAGGCGGTGGCGCTGGGTCATCCGTCCCGGCAGGATGAGAGCCTTGACCGGCTGGCCGAGAAACTAACCATCCTTCACGCCCATGCGGTGAAAAAAATTCTGGCGGAAAACGGCCTTGCCGAAACGGAAATTGCGATCATTGGCTTCCATGGCCAGACCGTGCTGCACCGGCCGGATGAAAATTGGACCTGGCAGATCGGCGACGGACAATTGCTCGCTGATCTGGTCCGGATTCCCGTGGTCCATAATTTCAGGCAAAATGACATGAAGCATGGCGGGCAGGGGGCGCCGCTGGTGCCGATCTATCATCAGGCCCTGGTCAGGGAGCATTCACTGGACAATTTTCCGGTTGCCATTGTCAATATCGGCGGGGTTGGCAATATCACCTGGATTGGCAGCGAAGTGGAAGGGCGGATGCTGGCCTTTGACACCGGACCGGGCAATGCCTTGCTCGATGACTGGATTGGCCGGAAAACGGATCTGACCATGGACCGGGACGGCGAAATTTCGGCGACAGGGAAAGTTGACGGCGAATTGCTGAACCGGTGGCTGGAGCAGTCGTATTTCTACAAAATGCCGCCCAAGTCCCTCGACCGTCATTCATTTGACATATCCGGCATCGAACCGTTGTCCCTTGAGGATGGCGCGGCCACCCTGGCCGAATTTACCGCCCGGACGATTGAAGTCGCCCTGAAACACTGCCCGGAAGCGCCACGGAATATCTATGTTTGCGGCGGCGGCCGCCACAACAGGACATTGATGTCAAAACTTGGGCAACTGGGTATTCCGGTCAGCAAAGTTGAGGATCTGGGCTGGCGGGGCGATTACCTCGAGGCCGAGGCCTTCGCCTTTCTCGCTTGCCGCCATCTGCGGGGCCTGCCGATCACCTTTCCCGGAACGACCGGGGTCAGCCACTCGTCCCCGGGCGGCGTTTTATATAAGCCGGCGGGTGATCAGTAACCCAGCCGCACGGTCAGATACTGGTCAATTCGCTGGACCAGCGCCCCGTGGTGATCCACGTAAAGATGGTCCGCGCCTTCGATCTTGTCATATTCGATGCTGATGCCCTTTTGGGTTTTCAGTTTATCGACAAGCTTCTGGACCGCCGGTTCGGAAACAACGGTATCCGTGGTGCCCTGGATAATCTGTCCCGATGCCGGGCAGGGGGCGAGGAAGCTGAAATCATAAAGATTGGCCGGCGGGGAAACCGATAGAAATCCCTGAATTTCGGGCCGGCGCATCAAAAGCTGCATGCCGATCCAGGCGCCGAACGAAAATCCGGCAACCCAGCAGCTCGACGCGTCCCGGTTATGGGACTGCAGCCAGTCGAGGGCCGCCGCCGCGTCGCTTAATTCGCCAATGCCATCATCAAATGTTCCCTGGCTTCTGCCAACGCCGCGGAAATTGAAACGCAGGACGGAAAAGCCCCGACGCTTAAAGGAATGATAGAGATAATAGCAGACTTTGTTGTTCATATTGCTGCCGAACTGCGGGTCGGAATGCAGTATCAGGGCGATCGGGGGATTATCACCGGTTCCCGGATGATAACGGCCTTCGAGGCGACCATCCGGGCCGTTGAAAATAACTTCTGGCATCTTTATTTTTTACCTCTGATTTTATAAAGCCAATGCGCGATATATATAATAATCATTTTTTATTGGTCAAGGTCATCCCTTGACGCTGTTGCCTGTTAAACCTATATGAGTAATAATAGAATTTAACGCTTTGTAATTATTGCAGCCTATCTGACGAATCACCGCTTTTTATAGCATAAAAGTACCGGTTAATAGCAAGAGAGATTTGGGTATAAAAAATGTTCGATAACATACGCCATGATATTTCCGTCGTTCTTGAGCGGGACCCGGCTGCAAAATCAAAGTTTGATGCGCTGATTTCCTATCCCGGCGTCCATGCCCTGCTATATTACCGTCTGGCCCATTGGGCGTGGGAAAACGGTTTTTATACCCTGGGGCGCTTTATTTCCCATATTGGCCGCTTTCTAAGTGGCATCGAAATTCATCCCGGGGCCAAAATCGGCAAGGGGGTGTTTATCGACCATGGCATGGGGGTCGTGATCGGCGAAACCGCGGAGGTGGGCGACAATGTGACCCTCTATCAGGGAGTGACCCTGGGCGGCACCTCGCTTGATGGCGGCAAACGTCACCCGACCCTGGAAGAAGGGGTCATTGTCGGCGCCGGGGCCAAGATCCTCGGCCCGATCGTGATTGGCAAAAATGCCCGTGTCGGGTCCAATGCGGTTGTCGTCAAGCCGGTGCTGGAAAATGCCACAGTCGTCGGCATTCCGGCCAAGGTGGTCCAGCCCCCGCGGACAAAAACCGGCAAAGATTTTTGCGCCTACGGCATGTCGACAGACGATATACCCGACCCCATCGCCCGCTCTCTGGAGGGGATGTTCGATATGGTTTGCGGCCTGAAAAGCCGGGTAGAGGAACTGGAGCAGGAACTGGCCGAGCGGGAAGCCGAGGCGATCGCCAAGGCCCCCAAGCCGAAAAAAGCGTCGAGGAAAACGGTAAAACCCGAAACAGCGCCCTGACTTGACATTACCTGAGTTGATTTACCTGAAATGATTTATCTGGATTATAACGCAACGGCCCCGATCAAGCCGGACGTCATTGATGAAATGACCCGGGTGATGGCGAAGGGCGGCAATCCGTCCTCTGTCCATGCCCTTGGGCGTCAGGCCAAGGCGACTCTGGAAAAATCCCGTCAGACCATCGGCCGCATGATCAACTGCCGGCCGCAAAAGATTATTTTCACCAGCGGCGGAACGGAGGCCAATAATATCGCCCTCAAGGCGACGGGAATGCGACATATTATATTGTCGGCAACGGAACATGATTCCATCGTCCGGATCGGCGCGGATTTTGACGGAGCGGTTGATATTCTGCCGGTCGATGAACGGGGCCTTGTCGATGGCGATATATTGCGGAAACATTTGCGCCAGACGCCGGAGAGGACCCTTGTTTCGATCATGCTGGCCAATAATGAAACCGGCGTGATTCAGGATATTAAAAGCCTTGCCCATATTGCCCATGAGTTCGGCGCGCTCTTCCATACCGACGCGATACAGGCCTTCGGCAAGATCCCGCTGGATTTCCGGGCGCTCGGCGTTGATATGATGTCTTTGTCCGGCCATAAAATCGGCGGACCCCAGGGGGTTGGCGCGCTGGTCGCCCGGGAAAGCATCGCGATCCGGCCGTTGATCTCCGGCGGCGGGCAGGAAGTCGGCCGCCGGTCGGGAACGGAAAATCTGGCGGGCATCGCCGGATTCGCCCGGGCCGCGCGCCTTGCGCCCGAAAGCCTTCACCAGATGGGCCGGGTGAGCGATTTGCGCGACCGGCTTGAACAAGAGGTTGCCGCCCATGCCCCCGACGCCGAATTCTTTGGCGCGGACAGCCCACGGCTGCCCAATACCTCAACCATCCTGATGCCCGGCGTGGCGAGTGAAACCCAGGTCATGGCCTTTGATCTTGAGGGCGTCTGCATCAGTTCCGGCGCGGCCTGCTCCTCGGGCAAGGTCAAGCCGTCCCATGTGGTCACCGCCATGGGCGGCAGCGAACAGCAGGCCCTGACGACGATCCGGGTCAGTCTCGGCTGGGATACGACGGCGGAGGATGTGGCGGCCTTTGTCGCGGCATGGAAAAAACTGTATGACCGAAAGAGAAAGGCGGCTCATGGCTGAATTGAATCTGCCGATATATCTGGATTATCAGGCGACGACGCCGCTCGATCCGCGGGTGCTGGCGGAGATGATGCCCTATCTGACGACAAAATTCGGCAATCCCCATTCAACCAACCATAGTTTCGGCTGGCAAGCAGACGCGGGCGTGGAACGGGCGCGGAACCAGGTCGCCGCTTTGATCGGGGCGGAGGAGGGGGAAATCATTTTTACCTCGGGCGCCACCGAATCGAACAATATCGCTATCAAAGGTCTGGCCTACAGCCGTTATCCCGACAAAAATCACCTGATCACAGTCGCCACCGAACACACCTGCGTCCTGGAAAGCTGCCGGGCGCTGGAACGGGCCGGCTTTGAGGTCACTTACCTGCCGGTGGATGATCAGGGGTTGATCAACCTGGCCGAACTGGAAGCGGCGATCACGTCAAAAACCGTCCTGGTTTCGGTGATGGCGGTCAATAATGAAATTGGCGTGATACAGGATTTAAAGGCGATCGGCGCGATCTGCGCCGGACACGGCGTGGCGTTCCATTGCGACGCCGCCCAGGCGGCTGGCAAAATCCCCCTTGATGTCCATGACCTGAAGATTGATCTTATGAGCATCTCGGGCCATAAAATATACGGGCCCAAAGGCGTCGGCGTCCTTTATATCCGGCGCATGGATTCGATAAAGCCCCTGCCGCTGTTTGACGGCGGCGGGCAGGAAAGGGGCCTGCGCTCGGGAACGCTGGCCCCGGCCTTATGCGCCGGCCTCGGCGCCGCCTGCCATTATGCGGCCGAGGACATGGCCCGGGATCATGATCATATCACCGCACTGGCGGAAAAAATGAAAGGCCGCCTGTTGCATGAACTGTCCGGTGTTCACTTCAACGGATCGGAAGTCGCCCGTTATATCGGAAACCTCAATTTTACCTTTGAGCACGTCAGGGCGGACCAGTTGATCAAGGGGTTGCGGGATATTGCCCTGTCGACCGGCGCGGCCTGCTCGACGGAAAAAGTTGAACCGTCCCATGTGCTCAGCGCCCTTGGCCTCGACAAAAAGCAAATTGACTGTTCGGTGCGCATCGGCATCGGCCGGATGACGACGGCGGCGGAAATCGACTTCGCCATCGATAAGATTATCACCACCGTCACCGGAATAAGGGCCGGAGAATAGGCCGGATCAGCTTTTCCGGGGTTTGCCGGTGCCGCCCGCGAATCTTTTCAGCGCCACATAGGCGGTCGAGGTGATCGGCGTCGGCACGTGATATTGCCGGCCCAGCCGGTGCAGGGTCCCCTGAATCCATTCCAGTTCAAGCCGGTTGCCCAGCCGCAGGTCGAGACATTGCGAGGCGATCAGGTCCTGCTCCGCGCCGACGGCGAGGATCAAATCCAGTTGGCGCTCGACAATATCCTTCGGCAGCGGGATGCCCATGGCTTCCGCCACATGATAAGCCTCCCGCATCGCGCCCAGCAGGACATTCCGGCTGTCCGGATCAGCGCACATGGCGACGGCGCCGCTGTCGGTCAGCGCGCCGATGCCGGCATTGGCCGACAGCAGGATGAATTTGCTCCACAGCATCCGCTGCATATTTTCCTCACATATGCCGACCAGGCCCGCTTCCCTGAAAATACGCTCCAGGGTCGCGGTGCGCCGGCTGGGCAGGTTATCCGGCTCGGCGAAACGGATCGTATTGTTGCCGCCCGAATGGCGGATGACGCCGGGGGATTCGATACTGGCGGAGACATAAATCGAACCGCCGATGGTTTTGCCCTCGCCGATGATGCCGGAAATAATATCAACGCTTTCCACGCCGTTTTGCAATGTCAGGATATAGCTGTCATCATTCATCATCGGGATGCAGGCCCGGGCCGCTTCCGTGGTGTCATAGAGCTTGACGCAGAAAAGGATCAGGTCAACCGGCACCACCCGCCGGGTGTCTTGACAGGCCGTCGCCGGGTCAATATGCAGGTCGCCGTCCCGGGACAGCAGTTTCAGGCCCTGAGACGAAATCGCCTCAAGATGCCGGCCGCGGGCGATAAAGACGACCTCATGGCCTGATGCGGCGAGTTTGGCACCCAGAAAGCCGCCCATGCCGCCACTGCCCATAATTGCGATGCGCATGATTTTATTTCCTGTTTAAAAAGTTCAACACCATTTCAATATAGTCCTGCGGTTTGTCGGCATGCAACCAGTGTCCGGCGCCGTCGAGGGTGGCGATTTCGGCCTGGGGAAACAGCTCGTATATGGCCGGAAAATAGGATTCCTTGATATAGTCGGATAATTCCCCCCGGATAAACAGGCTCGGCCCCTGAAAAGGAACGCCGCTCGGCCGTTGGGCCACATGGGCATAACCGTCCTGCAGCGCCCTGATATTGATCCGCCAGGCGAAGGATTGATCTTCCGTACGAACCAGATTGGTCAGCAGAAACAGTCGCACCGCCGGAATATCCACATAATCGGCCAGGGTTTTCTCGGCTTCCCTGCGCGATGTAATCGCCTTCAGGTCAACCGCGTTCAGCCCGTCGAATATCCGGTCGTGATGATGGGGATAGGCCACGGGCGCGATGTCGCCGATCACCAGTTTCGAAATTCTGTCGGGATAATTCAGCGCAATCTGCATGGCGACTTTACCGCCGAGCGAATGGCCCATAACGGCGGATTGGTCAATGTCGTGATCATCCATGAATTCAATGATATCCGCCGCCATGGCGTCAAAACTGACGTCATCGTCATGGGGGGAGGCGCCGTGATTGCGCAGATCGAGCGCCGAAACGGTGAAATATTCGCCGAACTGCCGGGCCAGGGTGCGGAAGTTGCCGGCGGAACCAAAAAGGCCGTGCAGCAGGATCAAATGGGGACCCGCGCCAGTTTGAAAATAATTGAGTTTCATATGCGTACCTGTTTGTTGCCTGTCGACAGGTATAACCGGAATCCATCCATTGGCGCGAGATTTTTTTCCTGAAAAAAACGAAGCAAGCTCCGGGGTAGGGAGCTTGCTTCTGCAAGACAGGAGGAGGGGTAGTAGGGGTAATTACTGTTTAAAAGTAATTTCACCTGTCTTGTCGTCGACATAGGCCGCAAGGACCCTGATTTTGTTGAGCGAGGTAATATCGACCTTCCAGTTATTGCGATATTTCTGAACCTGACCGACTTTCAGCTTCTTGAAGGCGTCCTTTGACTTGAGATATTCCTTGATGATTTTGCGGGCTTCGGATTTTGAAACCTTGTTGTCAGCGTTGACACTTTTGATGACCTGATCGACTTCGGCGCTTACCGGCTCCCCGGCCTGTACGCTTGATATGCCGAGCATTCCCGCCAGGACGGCGGCGGCGATAACCCTGGCTTTCGGTGCTTTATACATTGTTCTGTCCTCTGGTTCTAACGTTGTGGCGTCTGTGTTATGAGATACCGCGAACGGGGCCTGCTGAAAACCGATGTGAGATAAATCGTATTTTCTTTGAGACAAGATGACGCGCCCTGCGACAAACTGACGCCCAGGTGCGACAAAGGGAAAAGTCAGGGATAATTTCCTTCAGGGAGTCCTGAGCGAGTCCATGATATAGGGGGCGACCTTTTGCACGATAATGGCGACGCCTTGCGGATTGGGGTGGATGCCGTCACGTTGATTGAGCGCCGGGCTTCCGGCGACGCCGTCCAGGAAGAAAGGATAAAGCGGGCTGTTGTATTTCTGCGCCAGGTCCGGATAAATCCGGTTAAACGCCGCGCTGTATTCCGGCCCCATATTCGGCGGCGCGAGCATGCCCATAATCAGGGTTTTAACGGCGGTTTTGTCCAATATCCGCATCATTTGATCAAGATTGGCCCGGGTGATTTCCGGGCGAATGCCCCTGAGCGCGTCATTGGCCCCCAGTTCAAGCAGGACAAGGTCCGGTTTCCGGCCGTTGCCGAGCAGCCATTCAAGGCGCGACAATCCCCCCGAAGTGGTGTCGCCGGATACGCCGCCGTTGATAACGGAAACATTGATCCCCCGTTTTTCCAGTTCCCGTTCCAGCTGATGGGTGAAGCCCTGGTCGGCGGCAAGGCCGTAGCCCGCGGTCAGGCTGTCGCCAAAGGCGAGAATGGTCAGATTGTCCGCCGCCATGCCGCCGGGCGGCTTCATCGCGAGAAAAAGTGCGAATAGCGCAAATATCTTGATAGTTTTTAATCCGTTCATATCTATACTGTTATAGATTTAACCGGTTCAATTCAATAATAACGGGAAAATAATGAACAATAAGGCGATATTGCATCTGCGGGACATCCGTCTCAGCTTTCGGGGCGAGGGCCATGAAATCCAGATTCTGAACGGGGTTAATCTCGATATTGAAAAGGGCGGTTCGGTGGCGATCCTCGGCCCTTCCGGTTCGGGAAAATCAAGCCTGCTGTCGGTCATGACCGGCCTGGAAAAGCAAACCGCGGGTGAGGTTTCTGTCGCCGGACATATACTGGACAGAATGAACGAGGACCAGTTGGCCCTGTTCCGCCGGGACAATATCGGCATCGTTCTGCAATCCTTCCATCTGATCCCGACGATGACGGCGCTGGAAAATGTCGCCGTACCCCTGGAGCTGGCCGGGCGCAGGGACGCCTTTCAGGAGGCGGAGCAGGCGTTGAGTCATGTCGGCCTGTCCCACCGGCTCAACCACTATCCGTCGCAACTGTCCGGCGGCGAGCAGCAAAGGGTCGCCATTGCCCGGGCGATGGCGCCCAATCCGCAGATCATCTTCGCCGATGAGCCGACGGGAAATCTCGACGCCAAAACCGGCCGCAGAATTATTGATCTGATTTTTGACCTGCAGAAAAAATTCAACACCACATTGATCATGATCACCCATGATAGGGAAGTCGCCAAACATTGTGACCGCACCCTGCATATCGAGGACGGTTTGATCGTCGAAAACAGCAGCGTCGCCGCCTCATCGGAGAAGGTGGCGGAATGATGCGTAATCCGCTTATAGCCGCCTTTCGTTTCGCGCTGCGGGACTCCCGATCGGTCTTCCGGAATTTCAAAATCTTCATCGCGAGTCTTTTTCTCGGCACGGCGATCATCGCCGGCGTCGGATCGGTCACCGCCAATATTGCCGACAGCATCCGCCAGGACGGGCGGATATTTCTCGGCGGCGATGTGGAAATCAGCCAGATTCAGCAGCGGTTAACCCCTGAGGAAAGACGCTATCTGTCCGCTAAAGGGACAGTGTCCGAAATCGCCGTGCTGCGCAGCATGGCCCATGTGGGGGCGGACAGCAGTCTTGTCGACCTGAAGGCGGTCGACAGCCTTTACCCGCTTTATGGCGCGCTTACGCTGCAAAACGGCGGCTATGCCCCCGACCTGCTGGCGCGGCGGGGGGATAAGTGGGGCATCCTGATCTCGGACGCCCTCGGAACCCGGTTGAATATTTCAACCGGCGCCCATCTGACGCTTGGCGGACAGGACTATCAGGTCCGCGGCATTCTCAAAAAGGAACCGGACGGCAATAATCAGGGCTTCCAGCTGGCGCCCGGCGCGATTGTCTCGCTGGAGGGCCTGCTGGAAAGCGCGCTTATTCAGCCGGGCAGCATGGTTCGCTATTACAACAGGATAAAACTGGCCGATGGCGCGGATGCCGAGGCTTTCAAGGAAGAGTTGAAGCGGGACTTTGACGGCCAGACGTGGCGGGTTCGCGACAGCAGCAGCGGCGGCGCCGGGCTCAGGCGCTTTGTCAGCCGCATGGGGCAGTTTATGACCCTGGTCGGTTTGACGGCCCTGCTGGTCGGCGGGGTCGGGGTCAGCAATGCGGTGCGCGCCTATCTTGAGGGCAAGACCGACAGCATCGCGACCTATAAGATATTGGGCGCGACCGGCCGGACCATCCTGATCATCTATCTCAGCCAGATTTTGCTGATTGCCGCTCTGGCGATCATCTGCGGTTTGATGACCGGCGCCCTTATGCCGCTGCTGCTGGCCGATATTTTGGAAAACAGCCTGCCGGTCGATTTCAACATGGCGGTTTATGTCAAGCCTGTTGTTCTCGCGGCTTTTTACAGCACGGTCGTGGCGCTGATTTTCACCCTCTGGCCCTTGGGCAAGGCGGTTCAGATCCCCGCGGCCAGACTGTTCCGCAAAACAGTGAGCCGCCGCCGCACGGCAGGGCAAACCCTGCCATATATCGCGGCGATATCGGGATTGGTGGCCCTGCTGATTGCGGTAGTTATCACTACTTCTGATTTTCCCATGGTCACGGCGGCGACCCTGGCGGCGGCGGCCGGCGCCTTTTTGATTCTGACCGGGGCGGCGGCGCTGGCGAGAATGATCGCAAAGAATATTCCCCGGCCCCGGCAGCCGCTTTTGCGCATCGCCCTGAGCAATATCCACCGGCCGGGCAATGCGACAAGCTCAATCGTCCTGTCCCTTGGGCTCGGCCTGATCCTGTTCACCTCAATCGCCCTGATCGAACATAACATGCTGCGCGAGATCAATGACCGGGTCAGCGGCGAGGCGCCGTCCTTCTTTTTCATCGACATCCAGAAAAACCGGCAGGGGGAATTTGTCGATTATCTTGCCAAGCGCGAGGGCGTCCAGTCCTATCGCACGGTGCCCAACCTGCGCGGCAGGGTCACCCATGTCAAATCCGTAAAAGCGAGCGAGGTTAAGGTCAAACCGGAAGGCCGCTGGATCCTGCGCGGCGACCGGGGCGTGACTTTCACCGCCGGATTGCCGAAAGACAATGTCATCGTCGCCGGCGCATGGTGGCCGGCGGATTATCAGGGGCCGACGCAGGTCTCCATCTCCCGGCAGATGGCCGACAGCATGGACCTCAATGTCGGGGACGAGATTACGGTCAATATTCTCGGCCTGGATTTCACCGCCGCCATATCGTCAGTCCGCAGTTTTGACTGGGAAAGCTTCGGCATCAATTATGTCATGATGTTTGATCCCAACAGCCTGAAAGGCGCGCCCTTTACCTATGTGGCGACGGCCAAGGCGACCCCGTCCGAGGAAGAAGCCATATATCGGGAACTGACCCGGAAATTTCCCGGCGTTTCGGTCATTCGGATGAAGGAAGTCCTGCAAAACGCCAATGACCTGCTGGGTAAAATATCCGGCGCCATTGACGTCATGGCGGCAATCACCATCCTGTCCGGGGTTATTGTGCTGGCCGGGGCCATCGCGGCGGGGCACCGGAGGCGGATTTATGATGCCGCTGTCCTGAAGGTGGTCGGCGCGACCCGCTGGGATATTCTGAAAGCCTATGTCATCGAATTTATCCTGCTCGGCGCGCTGACCGGTACGATCGCGATCGTCCTGGGCGCTGTATCGGCCTATTGCGTCATAACCTATCTGATGGAAATGTCCTGGCAGTTGCCGTTCGCCATTCCGGTCACTACGGTGGCGGGCAGCGCGGCTGTGACCCTGCTGTTCGGCATGGCCAGTATCTGGCTCGCGATGTCGGCCCGGCCGTCACAGGTTCTCAGAAATCAATGAGCCGCCAAAGAAGTTTATTAAAATTCGCCTTCTGAAGCGAAGGTCATGACTTGCTTGCTGTGGGGGTGGGTGAGGGTGAGGCTTTCCGCATGCAGCAACAGGCGGTCCGCCATCCGCCGCGCCGGGTCATGGGCGTAGAGCGTATCCCCCAGAATGGGGTGGCCGATCGCCTGGCTGTGGACCCGCAGTTGATGGGTGCGGCCGGTCACCGGATAAAAGGCGATCCGGGTATGGCCGTCCTTGCGGTCAATCACCCGCCATCGGGTGAGGGCGGGCTTGCCGTTGTCATGATCGACGATATGCAGCGGCCGGTTCGGCCAGTCGAGGATCAGCGGCAGGTCGATCTCCCCCTCATCCTCTTCAACCGCGCCATAGACATGGGCCAGATAGGATTTCCGGGTGGATCTCTTTTCAAACTGCATGCTGATATGGCGATGGGCCGCCTTGTTCAGGGCCATGACGATGATGCCCGAGGTATCCATATCAAGCCGGTGGACAACCGTCGCCGTCGGAAACTGCTTTTGCACCCGCAGGCTCAGGCTGTCCTTCATATGGTCCTGCCGCCCCGGAACCGACAACAGGCCGCTGGGCTTGTTCAGCACCACAATATCCTTGTCGGCATGGATAATATCCAGCGGCCCGTTGGGCGGTTTATAGTCAAATAACATATCTTGTTTCTCACTATCAGGCATTGCCGCCTGTATAGTCGGAACAGGGAAAAAATCCAGCTTTTATTGCGTCAACGGCTCTGGCGAAAATAATCATTTCTAACCCAGACCGGTTGTGGCATCATGCGCCTTTAAAAATTTGCGCCTTTTTATGGAGACAGGATTATGATGAGTCTCAAACATTTCTGTTTTACCGTGGCGGCGGCTCTCGTCCTTTCCGCCGGGCCCATTTCCGCCCCGACTTCAACGGCTTTCGCCGCCGAAACGGGAGCAGAAAGCGCCATCAAGCTGAATTACAGCCGGTTTAAGCTGGACAATGGCCTGACGGTGATCGTCCATGAGGATCACAAGGCGCCGGTTGTCTTCGTCGGGGTCTGGTATCATGTGGGCTCAAAGGACGAACCGAAAGGCAAAACCGGTTTCGCCCATTTGTTTGAGCATCTGATGTTCAACGGCACCGAAAATTATGATGACGATTATTTCAAGCCCCTGCAGGAAGTTGGCGCCACCGGCCTCAATGGCACGACCTGGCTCGACCGGACCAATTATTACCAGACGGTGCCGACCGGCGGCCTTGACCGGGCGCTGTGGATGGAATCCGAACGCATGGGCCATCTTCTGGGCGCAATCAGCCAGGAAAAACTCGATGAACAGCGTGATGTGGTCAAGAATGAAAAAAGGCAGGGCGACAACCGGCCTTACGGCATGGCGGAATATCTGGAGTCCGAGGGCCTGTTTCCCGAAGAACATCCCTATCATCATTCGACCATCGGCTCGATGGAGGACCTGACCAACGCCAGTCTGGAAGATGTCAAAGGCTGGTTCCGGAAATATTACGGCGCCACCAATGCGGTCGTCGTTCTCGCCGGGGACATTGATGTCAAGACGGCGCGCCCCCTGATGGAGAAATATTTCGGCGATATTGGTCCCGGCGCACCGCTGACCCGCAAGAAATCATGGGTTCCGGACCGAACCGCCAATACCGCCGAGGTTATGTATGACAATGTGCCGCAGCCGCAAATCCGCTGGCTGTGGGCGGTTCCCGGACGCACGGAGCAGGAAACGGCTCAACTGGACCTGGCGAGCGCCATATTGGGCAACGGCAAGAATTCCCGGCTTTATAAAAAACTGATCCATGAACTGAAGACCGCAACCAATGTTTCGGCCCATGTGCAGAAATTTGAACTGGCGAGCATTTTCAGCATTTCCGTCACCCTGAAGCCGGAAACCGACATCAAGCAGGCGGAGGCCATTGTTGAGGAAACCCTGGCCGATTTCCTGGCCGAGGGGCCGGATAAAAAGGAACTCGCCCGGGTCAAGGCGATTCTGGACGGCAGCGTCATTCGCTCCCTTGAATCCGTATCGGGCAAGGGCCGGATGCTGGCCCAGGGGCAGCTTTACGCCGATGATCCCAATTTCATCAACAGGTCATTGTCCTGGATGAATTCCGCCGACCGCAGGGATGTGCAGAAAACGGCGCAGAAATGGCTGTCCGATGGCGCCTATCAGCTGACAATTCTGCCTTATGGCCAGCATAAGGCCGGCAAGGCGATGGCCGACCGCAGCAAAATGCCGGGCATGACCAAAATGTCCGCCCTTGAACTGCCGCCGCTTCAGGAAGGCAGATTATCCAATGGAATCAAGGTTGTACTGGCGGAGCGTCATACAATACCGGTGGTCAACCTGAGCATTCTGTTTGATGCGGGCACGGCGTCGGACCGGAAAGGCCGGGAAGGGGCCGCCAATTACGCCCTCGGGCTGATGAATGAGGGCACCGAAAGCCTGACCTCCCTTGAAATGGCCAACCGCAAGGAAATGCTCGGCGCGGATATTGACTTCGCCAATGACCGGGATTCGACCAGCATATCCTTGTCCGCCCTGAAAAAGAATCTCGGACCGTCAATTGAATTGTGGGCCGATGTCGTGCAAAATCCCGGGTTCCGCAGGGAAGATTTTGAACGGGACCGCGGCATCATCCTCAACAACCTCAAACAGGCGAAAATCAACCCCAGGTCGATCGCCATGAATGTTCTGGCCCAAAAAATCTATGGCCCGGCCCATCCGTACGGCCTGCCGAGGGACGGCAGCGAACAGTCGATCGCCGCCATGACCCTTGATGACCTGAAACAATTCATTGACGCCTGGATCCGGCCCGACAAGGCGACCATCTTTGTGGTCGGCGACACGACGCTTGATGAGATCATCCCGGCGCTCAACCGGCATTTCGGCAAATGGAAGGCGCCGAAAGCGCCGGCCGGCGAAAAACAGCAGCTAACGGCGGCCGGTGAAAGCCGGACGCGGATTCTGCTGGTCGACAAGCCGGGGTCGCCCCAGGCGATGATCCTGGCCGGACAACTGGCGCCGCCGGCCGGGGATCAGCGGTTTTTTGATATAAAGGCGATGAATGAAATCCTCGGCGGCAATTTCTCCGCCCGGCTCAACATGAACCTGCGCGAGGACAAAGGCTGGGCCTACGGCGCCCATAGCGGCATTGTCGCCGCCAAGGGACCGGGGTTATACCTGTTCATCGCGCCGGTGCAGATTGACAAGACGGCCGAAGCGATGCAGGAGATCCTCAAGGAAATCTCCGGGCTGCAGGGCGGCATCCCGCCGACAGCGGAAGAACTGGCCCTGATGCGCAAGAACAAGGTCCTGACCTTGCCCGGCAAATTCGAGAGCGGGGCGGCTTTGCTCGGTTATATGATTGACAATGCGGTCCAGGGCAGGGCTTACGAATATGCCGAAACCCTGCCGCAGAAATATAAAGCCCTGACCCCGGATATGCTCTATAAAACGGCGCAGGACGTCCTGCGGCCCGATGCGCTGACCTGGGTGATTGTCGGCGATCTCGGCAAGATTGAACAAAAAATCCGCGAGATGAAGCTGGGGACCGTTGAAATTATCGACGCCACGGGGCGGAAATTGCGCTGATCTGCTCAGGGTATATGCCGTGTATATGCCGGAACAGATTTCCAGAATTTGTTCCGGCGGCTATTTCTTTGACCCGATGATTTATTTTCTGGTATAAACCGCAAATGCTCAGCCTCATTCAACAACAGCTGCAAAAAGCAATTTCCCTTCATCAGTCGGGCAATACCGATGAAGCGATTAATATTTGTTTGAACAATTTAAAGAAAAACCCCAATGAACCCAATATCCTGCAGTTGCTGGGCGCTTTCAAAAAAGCCAGGGGCGAGGTGGCGGCGGCCGAAAAATATCTCAAAGCCTCACTGGCCGCCAATTCCCGCCAACCCCATGTGCACAACAATCTGGGAAATCTTTACATCGAAGTTGAAAATTTCGCGGCGGCGGAGACCTGTTATCAAAAGGCGACCGACCTTGAGCCGAGATATGCCGACGCCTGGTTTAACTGGTCTGTGGTTCTGGAAAAGCAAAAAAAACATGCTGAGAGTATTGCCCGGGTCCGCAAGGCCATCGAATGCGATCCGAAGCAGGCGAAATATTATAACCAGCTCGGGCTTTGTTACAAAAGACTGCAGGATTATCCCGCCGCGATCGAGGCTTTTGAAAGATCAATAAAAATCCAGCCCGGTTACCTTCAGGGCATTCATAACCTGGGCACGGCGTACCGTGAGGAAGAACGTTATGACGAGGCCCGCAACTGTTTCAATTATGTCCTGAATAACAAGGCCGACCAGGTTGAAACCTGGGAAGCGCTGGGGTCGCTTTACCACAGCACCGAAGATTTCGATCGCTCGATCATCGCCTATGGCAAATTGCTTGACCTGGAGCCGGAAAATCTCAAAATTCATCGCGTTCTCAATAATATGATGTGGGAAACGGGCCGTCATGAGGGCTTCCTTGGGTCCTACCTGAAAGCCCTGAAGGCCCGGCCGAGCTCGGACAGGCTGATCGCCGCCTATGCGGAGGAACTCGCCCTCGGCATGGCCTTTGATGAGGCGGTCGCGCTCCTTGAAGAGGCGATGGAACGGCAGGGGGAGACGCCGCGCCTGCTGCATCGTCTGGCCAACATCCGCAAAAAAACCGGAGATATGAACGCGGCGCGTCAGATCCTGGAAAAAATCCTGCAGCAGGTCACGGATAATGATGAATATTATACCGAATATGCCCAGGTGCTGCTCGAATTGGGCGAATATGAAGACGCCTTAAGGCAAGCCGCATTGGCGGAGCGGATCAATCCTGATTACCAGAAGCTCTGGGCGATCAAGGGCGATTGCTGGCGGCTCCTTGGTGATGACCGCTATCACTGGCTTTACGACTTTGACCGGCTTGTTCGGCCAATAGCGATCGAGACGCCGGAGGGCTTTCGCTCCGTCGATGCCTTCAATGAGGCTTTGGCGGAGGAACTGACCAAATTGCACATCAACGACATCAACCCGCGAGATCAGACCCTGCTTAGCGGAACACAGACGGTTGGCGACCTTTATAAAAATCGCAACCCTATGATTCAAAAGCTTAAAAAAGCAGTCCACGACGCCGCAATCAGATATATTTCCGAATTGCCGGATGATGACAGCCATCCTCATTTAAGGCGCAAAACCAACCGGATTAAATATGCCGGAGCCTGGTCCGTCAGGTTGCAAAGCGCCGGTTTTCATGTCGATCATTATCACCCGAAAGGCTGGATCAGCGGACCTTATTACGTCAAAATTCCCACAATTGTCCGCGACAGTACAGAGGAGGGCGCCCGGCCGGGCTGGGTCAAATTCGGCGCCAGCCGTTATGGGCCGGAAAAGGACAGGGCGCCGCAAAGAATCATCAAGCCCGAGGCCGGCCTGCAGGTTTTCTTTCCATCCTATACCTGGCACGGCACCAATCCCTTTGAAGCAGATGAGATCCGCATGACCGCGCCCTGCGACATCATCCCGCTCTGAGGATGCGATTTAAAGGCAAGTGGGGAAGCTTTGCAAAACAGCCGGGGGGAAATAACCCAAAACAGCCCGAAGATATGAGAGGGGCGATTATGGGAACTCTTTAAAAAGGCTATCGCTACGCCAAGAGTGGCCGGGTCGTCAAGGCTAAATCCAAATAGATTTCTGGTTTAAAAGATGATATGGTCAAGCTATGGCTTATAAAACGAAGAAAACAGACCAGGATTATGACGCATGGTTCCGTGACCAGGTTGCTCAGGGCATCCGTGAAGCGGATCGTGGTGATCTTATTCCACTCGAAAAAGCCATGGGGGATATTCTGAATGAGATGGAACGTTCACCTCACAAAAAACGGTGAAAAATCCCTATCGTCACAGCTATCTTATTTAGCAAGGCAAAACCCGTACAGTGCTCGCCGTATGGCGATGGCTGTTGCGTTAAATCTACAACAGTTGTCGGCATTTCCTCAAAGTGGTCAGGAAGGAAGGGTTAAAGGCACCCGGGAACTGGTGATTTCCGGAACGCCTTTCATTGCCATATATCGAATAAAAGGCAGGCGGGTTGAGGTGTTGAGGGTATTGCATGGACGTCAAAAATGGCCCAGATAAGTAATTGCTTTTTTTGTGTTCGCGGATAATTCTCCAGATCTGGCGAGCGCCAGCCCGACACCCGCCGTTATGTAGAAGACCGCGCTGATACGGTGGCGAAGCCGGGCAAACCTTGACAAATGCGGCCGGAGCCGGCCCGCAAGAATGGCCCAACAGCCATCAACGACAGTGACAATGACGATAAAGGTCACGGAAAGAAGCGTCATTTGCAGAGTCACATTTTCCTGGGCGGATACGAACTGGGGAAGAAAAGCGCCAAAAAAGAGAAGGGTTTTCGGGTTCGTTGCTGAGACCAAAAATCCCCGCCAATAAACCTTTCCATAGGCCTTCTTCTTTCTGTCGGCGCTCACGCCCGGCATTTTTTTCGCAGCGGAAAACCAGTGTTTGAGGCCGAGATATATCAGATATGCGACACCGATCCACCGAAGCCATTCAAAAGCCGACGCCATGAATGCCAGAAGTGTTGTGGCCCCAAGAACTGTAATAGCCAGTTGGGGCGCCATGGCCGAACTTGTTCCGGCAACGGACACAAGACCATAGCGAGTGCCGTGCGCGATGCTGTTGGCGACGATAAGGGCAATGTTCGGGCCGGAAATGAGCCCCAGCATTATGCAGCTTCCCACAAACAGAAGATAGAGCTCCGTGTCCATCACGATGTATCCTTTTTCAGGGAAAGTGATCCTATGCGAATATAATACAAAAATATCTTTTAAACGCATATCCCTTAGAGCAAAGGATATAGTAAAATATAAAACACCGTCCAGAAGCCTTTTCTCGCAAGACCGTTTGCTTCATAAAAAGGGCGGCGTTATTTCGTTCCCCCTCATGTCAATATTTTGCGCATAATTTATATTATGGTAAATTTTATCAGGCTATTTGGCTTCAAACAAGCGAAAACCACCACCATCGCCCGCGCCGGCCGTTAAAATCGGGATTTGCAGCTGGTAACGGCGCTTATTGGTAACGGCGCTTATCCTTGATGCGCAGCTGAAAAGCGACTGTGTATCTGACTGATAAACGCGCTTCAGCGCCGCCGTCTCACTCGATAATAATCCGCTTGATGGTCACGGTATCATTGATCAGCTGCCGGCCGAACCAGTCATTTTCATCCTTGGCCCTGTCGCCGGTGGCCATTTGCTGGATCTTAACCACCACGTCCATGCCCTTTGTCACCCGGCCGAAGCTGGCGTAGCCTTCGCGCTGACCCTCGGGATAACGATCCGAACCATAATCAAGGCCGCTGTTGTCGCCGATGCAGATGAAAAACTCCGTCGTCGCCGTGCCCGGATCAAGCCGCGCCATGGAAATCACCCCGTTGAGATGGGAAATTCCCGTCTGAACCGTCGTTTCGTGGGCGATGGCCGGTCGCGCCGGTTTTTGTTCATTCTTGCCGCCCTGAATCAGGGTCAGCACCTTGCGCCGGGCGTTCAGGTTATTGTCCGGCCGCGACGCCCGGTAAAAGCGGCCGCCGTCATATAATCCCGCCTTGATATTTTCGATAAAATTGTTGACGGTGACCGGCGCCTGATGTGGATAAAGCGTCAGCGAAATATCGCCCTGATCCGTCTCCATGGTGACATTTATTATATTTTTTTCATTATTTTCCAATGCATTGGATGTATTTATAAAGATAATACTTGAAATAACTATAATGATTTTCAACAGGTTGTTCATGGTCATCCCTTAATCCCCCGGGGGCTGTGCGCTGCTTTAGGAGGCCTCTACGCCAAATGTTTTTCGTTCCGTGACAACATACCATAGGGTCACCAGCAGCAACAGCCCCAGCAGGCCAAAGACCATTTTATTCATATTTTCCCAGCCGAAGTTTTCCAGCATGAAGCCGGAGGTCAGGGTCGCCATCGCGGTCAGGCCATAGACGACAAAATCATTGATACCCTGGACATGGGCCTTGTCGGCCGGGCTATAAGCCCGCTCGAGCAGGGTTGTGCCGGCGGTGAACATGAAATTCCAGCCGAACCCCAGCAGGATCAGCGAGCCGTAAAAATTGATCAGCTCCAGCCCCTGAATGGCGAAGCTCGCCGAGGTGGCGAAACAGATCATGCCGGCAAGGATAATTTTGACCGAACCATAGCGGGCGATCAGGGTGCCAGTAAAGAAGGCCGGCAAGAACATGGCGGCCGAATGCCACTGAATGACGCTGGCGGCGTCGCTGACCTGAAAACCGCAATATTCGACGATTTCAATCGGCGATGACGTCATGACGTAAGACATCATCAGATAACCCCCGGCCGCATTGAGGCTGGCGCAGATAAAGGCCGGCCGGCGCAGAACCCGCCACAGCGGCGGCTTTGTCCCCTCTTCCCGCGGCTGTCCGGCGGGTGGCCGGTGATCGGGGAATTTCAGGAACAACAGGATAAATTGTGTCAGGAAGCTCAGCGCAATAACCAGCGTATAGGTGCCGGCATAAGGGATCGGCAGGTAGAAATTCGCTTCAAACAGCTGGGCGGCGCTCGGCGCGATAAGGGCGGCGAACAAGCCCCCGGCCAGAACGTAGGAAACGGCCTGTTTGTGATAATCGGCCGGTGTAACCTCCATGGCGGCAAAGCGATAAAAGGCGGCAAAGGACTGAAAGACGCCATGGGTGAGCACACCGATGGTAAAAATATAGAAATTGGCGCTGAAAATGCCGTAAAAGGTCAATAAACCGGACAGCAGCGCGAACAGCGCCCCCAGTTGAAAGCCCCTTTTGCGGCCATATCTTTTCATCAGCATAGAGGCCGGATAGGCGGTCAGCGCCGCGCCAATCACGGCGCAGGCCCCGGGGATGGTCGCCATCGCCACACTGCCGGTCAGCATCTTGCCGACAAGCGCCGAATAGGTCAGCATCGTAATGGTTGATGACAGGGCGATGGCCTGACTGGCGAATAAAAGCAGGATATTCCGGCGACTGTTAGGGTCCATAAGGGAACTCAATGATTTTCAAATATTTAGCACCATGCCGTCATAAGCCGGTTCAACATGCTTGGGAAGTGTTTTTTTCAGGCTTTCATAATCCATATCCCAGGTCATATGGGTCAGGATGGCCCGTTTCGGCTGATATTTTTCAATCCAGGCCAGGGTCTGTTCCAGATGGGAATGGGTCGGATGAGGCGCCGGCCGCAACGCATCGACAATCCACAGGTCAAGCCCCTTCAAATGGATTTCGCTTTCCTCAGGTATAGCATTAAGATCCGTGCAGTAAGCCATTTTATCCAATCGAAAACCGAGCGTTCTGATGTTACCGTGAATAAGCTCGAACGGTTGAATGTCAACCGCGCCGATCTGAAAGGGCGACGGGTCGATTTGATGGCCCTCCAGGATCGCCGGATAGCCTTGCTTGCTGGTGAAAATATAATCGAAACGTCTTTTGAGCAGCGCCAGCGTCCGGGCGTCGGCATAGGCGTCCAGTTTCCGCTTCATGATGTGGGAAATCGCCCGCAGGTCGTCAATGCCGTGGGTATGGTCCGCATGATCATGGGTATAAAGCACGCCGTCAATATGGCTGATGTTGGCGTCGAGGCATTGCTCGCGCAGGTCCGGGCTGCTGTCGATCAGGATGCGGCTGCCGCGATCCTCGACAAAAATTGACGATCTGCGCCGGCGGTTTTTCGGGTTCTTGGGGTCGCAGACTCCCCATTTTCCGCCAATCTTGGGGACGCCGGTCGAGGTGCCGCAGCCGAGGATCGTAATTTTCATGGTCGCCGCGCCCGGGTGAAAAGAGCATAAAAATTATCGGTTGTTGTTTTCGCCAGCCGCTCATAGGGGATATCCAGCAACCGGCTGAGAAATTCCGCCGTATATTTGACATAGGACGGCTCATTGGGCTTGCCGCGCTTCGGCGTCGGCGCCAGATAGGGGGCGTCGGTTTCAATCAGCAACCGCTCAAGGGGAATGGTTTTGACGGTGGCCTGCAACGCGCGGGCGCTGTTAAAGGTGACGATGCCGGATATGGAGATATAGCAGCCCATGGCCAGGGTGGCGTCGGCCAGCGCCTGGCTGGCGGTAAAACAATGGATCACGGCGGGAAAGGCGCCTTTCGCCATTTCCTCACCCATGATTTCGATGGTCAGTTCGTCCGCATCGCGGGCATGGACAATCAACGGCAGGCCGGTTTTCCGGGCGGCTTTGATGTGCGCCCGGAAATTGGCTTCCTGCAGGTCGCGCGGCGCATATTCATAGTAAAAATCAAGGCCGCTTTCGCCAATGCCGATGATCTTTTCCGACCGGGTTTTGGCGATCAGCTGCGCGGCGGTGATGCCGGGCTCTTTTTCCGCCTCATGGGGATGGCTGCCGACGGTGGCGTAGACATGGTCATATTTGTTGGCGATGGCGAGCACATCGTCATATTCGCTGAGCCGGGCGTTAATCGCCAGGATGGTCTCGACGCCGGCATTGCGCGCCCGGGCCATGACCCCGTCCATATCCTCCGTCATGCTGCCGTAATTGAGATGGCAATGGCTGTCGACAATCATTTGCCCTCCCCTTCGACATAGCGCGGGAAAACCCCTTCCGGCTTGTCAAGACGCGCGCCGCTCCGCAGCCGCCCGCCCTCGCCCAGCCGGTCAAAACCGCGATCCTCCCCGACGATGTTGATCTGATCCAGCAGTTTCGCGGCGGAATCCGGCATGATGAACTGGCAGAGGATGCCGACCTGACGCACGACCTCGGCCGTGACATACAGCACTGTTCCCATGCGTTCGGGGTCGGTTTTTTTGAGCGCCCACGGCTCCTGCCCGGCAAAATAGCCGTTGCAGTCCGACACCACTTTCCATATCGCTTCCAGCGCCCTGTTGAAACTCTGCCGGTCCATTTGCCGCCGCACCTCCTCCAGCAGGTCGTCCGCCGCCTGCAGGATTGTTCTGTCCTCGGCGGTCAGATCGCCGACCGGCGGGATCTGCCCGGCGCAATTCTTGAAGATCATGCTCAGCGACCGCTGGGCGAGATTGCCGAGATCATTGGCCAGATCGCTGTTGATCCGGTTGATCATGGCGGTGCGGGAGAAATCGCCGTCATTGCCAAAGGGCACTTCCCGCATCAGGAAATAACGGACCTGATCCAGACCGAATTCATGAACAATTTCAAAGGGATCAATGACATTGCCGATGGATTTCGAAATCTTCTGCCCTTCGTTGGTCCACCAGCCGTGGGCGAACACCCTTTTCGGCGGTTCAATATCCGCCGCCATCAGGAAGGCCGGCCAGTAAACCGCATGAAAGCGCAATATATCCTTGCCGACCATATGAATATCCGCCGGCCAGAATTTTCGGAAGGTCTCGCTGTCCGTATCCGGATAGCCGGCCGCCGTCATATAGTTGGTCAGGGCGTCGATCCAGACATACATGATATGCTTGTCATTGCCCGGCACCGGCACGCCCCAGGAAAAGCTGGTCCGGGAGACGGACAGGTCGCGCAGGCCGCTTTCGACAAAGCTTTTGACCTCATTCCTGCGACTTTTCGGCAAGACCGTCTCCGGCAGTTGCTCATACCACGCCAGCAGCCGCTCACCCCAGGCCGACAGCCGGAAAAAATAGCTTTCCTCCTCGACCCATTCGACCGGGGCGCCGGTCGGGGCCAGCTTTTCGCCGCCCGCGCCTTCTTTCAGCTCCCCTTCCGCATAATAGGCTTCATCGCGGACCGAATACCAGCCGGCGTATTTATCCAGGTAAATATGGCCATTCTGCTCCAGCTTCCGCCACAGGGCCTGACAGGCGACTTTATGGCGCGGCTCCGTGGTGCGGATAAAGTCATCATTGGAGAAATTCATGAATTCGGCCAATTCACGAAAGCGTCGGGAGACCTCGTTACAGAATTCAATCGGCTCTTTACCCCGGGCGGCGGCGGATTTTTCCACCTTCTGGCCATGTTCATCAGTGCCGGTCAGGAACATCACATCATAGCCGTCGAGACGTTTAAAGCGGGCCATCACATCGCAGGCCAGCGTTGTGTAGGCATGGCCGATATGGGGAATATCATTGACGTAATAGATCGGGGTCGTGATGTAAAAGGCGGGTTTGACCGTCATCTTTGCTAACTCCGGCACGGCGAAATGGCGCCCTGCTAATTTAATTTCTGATTCAACAGAGTCAGGATATTCAGGACGACCTGCTTGCGATCGAGATTAATCTGACCCATTTTACGGGATACCTTTTCCCACAGGTCGACCCACTGATCAAGTGATATTCTCCGGCCCAACCGGATCATCAGGTCAAGCTCGCCGGTCAATACCGGCAGCACCGGACTTTCCGCCGGCTCCGCATGTTGCCCTCGGAACGCCGCATGACGGATCATCCGGCTGATGAAAGAGGTCAGCAACTCGCCAAAAAGAATATATTTTTCGTCGCCGCCTTTTCTGCTCAGATTGTCCGCCAGCTTGTGGGCCAGCGGCACATCAAGCCGGGGCATGGTGGCGAGAAGCTCCAAAATCCGGATATATAAATCCAGACCTTCATGTTCGACCAGTTTGATGGCGTATCCCGGACTACCGTCTGATAACAGCGCATAGCCATTGATGTCATCGGCCGCCATATCGGGATAGTGGCCGGTCAGTATTTCCCGGACCGTCGGCAGGGACAGCGGCTTCAGGCCGAGCTGACGGCAGCGCGAAACAACCGTCGGCAGCAACTTTCCCGGCGCATGGGCCAGCAGGAAGAAGATGGTGTTTTTCGGTGGTTCCTCCAGTATTTTCAGCAGGGCGTTGGCCGAAGCGCGGTTCATTTCGTCCGCGCTGTCAACGATCGCGATGCGCCAGCCGCCTTCCGTGGAGGTTTTGCTGAAAAAGCCGATCAGTTTGCGGACATCATCAATAGCGATTTCTGCCCGCATTTTGCCGCTTTTTTCATCGGGGCGGCGCTTCAGGGTGAACAGGTCGCCGTGACTGTCGGCCGAGATCAGCATATTCACCCGCGACAGGGCATCCGTATCAAGCGACGTGGCGGGAGCCTTTTCAAGCGCGTCGCCGAACAAGCCCGGGCCGTCGTCATTTACCGTCGGCGGGTTATGCAGCAGAAAGCGGGCCATCTTGCGGGCCAGCGTCGCCTTGCCGATGCCGCGCGGCCCGGTGATCAGCCAGGCATGATGCAGGCGGCCCGAATTATAGGCGTCGAGAAATTTTTGCTCGGCCCCTTCATGGCCGATGATATTTATCACCTGATCTGTCGCCCTGTCCTGATCCGCTTCCACCATAAAATTCCTCAGGTCAGGCCGAAAGAGACGGCAACCTGCCGCCAGATACGGTTGGCGACCTCTTCCATTGGGCCCTCGGCGGATATGATCCGGCACCGGGCGGGGTCGGCCCGGGCGATCTCCAGAAAGGCCTGGCGCAGGCGCGCGTGAAAGCCGCCGTTCATCCGCTCGAACCGGTCCTCGCGCGCCTTTTCCGACCGGCCGGCTTCGCGCATATTGGCCCGGTCAAGCCCTTGCGCCGGGTCAGCATCCAGAATAATTGTCATATCCGGCCAGACATCGTCGGTGGCGATCCGGTGAATTTCCCGCACAATGGCGACATCAAGCCCGTGCCCCACGCCCTGATAAGCAAAGGTGGAATCGGCATAGCGGTCGGAAATCACCCATTGACCCTTTTCCAGCGCCGGCAGAATGGTCCGCTGCAGATGATCCACCCGTGCGGCGTAGAACAGCAGCACCTCCGTCATCGGCGTCCATTTGTCGGGATCGCCCGAAACCAGCAATTTCCGGATTTCCTCCGCGCCGCCGGAACCGCCCGGTTCACGGGTCAGCAGGACATCAATGCCCCGGCCCGCCAACTGGTCCCGCAACAGGCCGACCTGGGTTGATTTTCCGACGCCCTCCCCGCCTTCAAAAGAAATGAATTTGCCGCGCCGAATGTCTGCTTTACTCACTTCCCGACGATCCCATCAGAAGATAATTGAACGCCGCTTTCAGGCGGGAAACGCCGCCCAGCTTGGCGACATCCTCGCCGGCCACCAGGGGATAGGTCACGGTCTTCATATCCTTGGCGGAAATTTCGAGCGTGGCGATCGGCTGCCCCTTGACGATGGGGGCCGGTATCGGCCCGGTATAGATCACCTTGGCTTTCATCTTGTGGCGATCCTGAAGGCTGAGGGACAGGGTGACATCCTGTTCGACAACCAGTGGAACCCTGCCATCCTTGCCGAGCCAGACCTTGGCGTTATCGACCACGCTGCCGGCCTTGAACAGGGGATAGACATTGAAATTGCGGAAACCGTAATTCAGCAGGCGTTCCGCCTCCCGCGCCCGGGCCCGGTTGCTGTTGAGCCCGTTAACCACCAGCACCAGGCGGCGGCCGTTCTGCACCGCGGAGGCGGCGAGACCATAGCCGCCGTCTTCCGTATGTCCGGTTTTCAGGCCATCCGCGGACGGCATGCTATAGAGGATCGGGTTGCGGTTGGTTTGTGAAATGTTGTTATAGGAAAATTTCTTTTCCTTGAACATGGGGTAATAGTCGGGAAATTCCGTCACCAGTTTCTGCGACAGGATCGCCAGATCCCGCGCCGACATCATATGATTCGGGTCAGGCCAGCCATTGACGTTGGTGAAATGGGACTCTTTCATGCCGAGCTCCCGGGCCTTTTCATTGCTCCACTCGACAAACACCTCTTCGGATCCGGCGATTCCCTCGGCGAGCACCGCACAGGCGTCATTGCCCGATTGAACAATAATTCCCAGCAACAGATCATGCACCGTGACCTTCTGACCTGCTTTGAGGAACATGGTGGAACCCTGCAGGCGCCATTTGCGCCAGACGGCCTCACTGACCTCAAATTCATCTTCCAGCAGGATATTGCCGTCGCGCAGGCGCTCGAACGCCAGGTAAATCGTCATCAGCTTGCTCATGGAGGACGGCGGCATCGGCTGATCGGCGTCATGTTCAAATAGAACGGCCCCGGTGGAGCCTTCAACCATGATCGCGTGTTTCGCCTGGGTTTTGATCTGGGCGGCATTGGCCTGGGCAACCCCGAATAAAATCAGGGACAGGGACAGAGTGATCCCGCGCAGCATAGAATGTGGTAGAATGTTTTTCATCTTGGCGATATTTTCCGTCTTTTAAATTTTCGGCAGCGGCCTTTAATCCATAATAATCCGGGCCGTATTGTGGCCCAGAGACAATATTCTGCCAAGGATCACTTCGGCGAGTTTCACCGTCGGGTGAGGCCCTATCCTGACACGGTACAGATTTTGCCCGTTGACATCAACCTGATCAATTTTCGTCGGGCTGATATGATTGACATGGCCGACGACTTTTTCGGCATTTCTCTCATCCGCATAGGCGCCAACCTGAATATAAATCTTCTTTCCGCCGGCGTCTTGAGTCTGGGCAGATTGCGGGCCGTCTTCGAGGCGGACCACTTCAACGGACGGTGAGCTAAGGTTTTTCCGCGCGGCGACGGGAACCGTTTTTTCCACGGCCTTGTGCGGTGACTGGCGCGCCTGATTTTGGGCCATGGTCTGTCGCGGCAGATCGCCGCGCGGGCCGTTGACCGCCTCGACCCTGACCCGGGTGACGCCTTTCTTTTCAAAGCCCAGCAGTTGCGCCGCCCGCCGCGACACATCAATCAGCCGGTTGCCGACAAAAGGTCCCCGGTCGTTGATTTTCAGAATCAGCCAGCGGTTGTTGTCCAGATTGGTCACCCGGACATAGCTTGGCATCGGCAGGGTTGTATGGGCCGCGGTCAGGCTGTTCATATTGAAAATATCGCCATTGGCGGTCTTGCGGCCATGAAATTGCGGCCCGTACCAGGACGCGAGGCCAACCCGGTCATATGTGGGGTCCGCCTGCGGCCGATAGACTTTTCCGGCCACCTTATAGGGTTTGCCCACTTTATAGGTCGGATTCGGCACCCCCGACGACTGATAGGTTTTGTTCGATGAACTGCAGGCCGCGAGCGCCGCGCAAAAGCCCAATATGATCGCTGCCCGCAACATCATCATTTCAGTTCATCCGACAAAAGACTGACCCCGAGAGCGTAAAAGTTGGAGCAGTTATAGCTTAAAATAGCCCTGAAATTCTGATAGGTCAGGAAAGCCGGCCCGTCCCGGCCCGCCGGCATCACCAGGGAGGCCGTGAAATCAGGGTCCTTAACCTTGGGCAGGTCCGCGCCATATACGGTTCTGACCCCAAGCGCCTGCCATTCGCCGAGGGTAAGCCGCCGGCTGTGATCCTTGAGCGCCCGGCGGCAGGATTTGACCTCTTTGGTCTGTTTGACCTTGTCCCATAAGCTGTCGACGTCCGCCGGCAGTTGGACCTGGCGGCCCCAGGTCCGGTTATCCTGCCAGCCGTGTTTTTTCAGGTAATTGCCGATCGAGGCGAAGACATCGGACTTGTTGTTCCAGATATCTTTTTTGCCGTCGCCGTCAAAATCATAGGCATAGGCGAAGAAGCTGGAGGGCATAAACTGGCCCTGCCCCATGGCCCCGGCCCAGGATCCCTTGAAATCCTGTGGCGTGACGTGGCCTTCTTCCAGAATCCTCAAGGCCCGGATCAATTGGGTGCGGAAATAGGCGCTGCGCCGCATGTCATAGGCCAGCGTCGTCAGCGACCGGATGATATTATAGCCGCCGGAATAGCCGCCGTAATTGGTTTCCATGCCCCAGATCCCGGCGATAAACCGTTGCTGCACGCCGATGGCGCTGGCGACGGATTTCAATGAATCGCGGTTCTCGGCGATTTTCTCCCGGCCGGTTTTGATCCGGCTCGGGCTGACCCGTTTTGAAATATACTGGTTGAAGGTCTGGGTGAATTCCGGTTGACGGCGGTCCAGTTCAATCACTTTGGGATTCAGGTCAATCCCGGCGAAGGCCGTCTCAAACACCTTGTCCGAGATACCTTCCGCCAAGGCTTCCGCCTTCAGTTCGGCCAGCCAGTCGGCGAAGGTCTGGGGATTGTCGGGGATCACCCTGTTTGACGCCGCCAGGCTTTCGGCCTGACAGATCAGGAAAAGGGAAAAGAACAGTATTATTTGCTTCAGCACGCCTCACATACCCTATTTTTTATCCGGTTTTTCCGGCATCAGGCGCGAAAGATTTATACTCCGCGCCCGCCAAGCCCTATAATGTCGGTTAATGATGACAATATAAAGGCATTTTTTAGTATAGCGAAAAATAAAATCGGGGGAAGCAATTCAGTTCTTGACCTGATAATGGCGATCGGCTAAATCCTGTTCTCACAGCAATTCAGCCTGGTTATCTTGTTTTCGGAGAGGTGGCAGAGCGGTTGAATGCACCGGTCTTGAAAACCGGCAAGGGTGCAAGCCCTTCGTGGGTTCGAATCCCACCCTCTCCGCCATGTCGGGCTATACGGATAGGTGGCGGAGCCCGGTTGAACGCGCCGCACTCGAAATGCGGTATGCCGGTAACGGCATCGGGGGTTCGAATCCCTCCCTATCCGCCACTTTGCACAGGGTCCATTCCGGAGATAGATACGGGGTGATCTATCAAAGGCGGCCAATGCAAAAGCATTGACCGTCTTTGGCCGTTTTAAAAGTCAAAACTTTAATATTGATCAGGCCTTGCGGCGCCGCATAAAGCCCAGCCCCAACAGACCGAGTCCCATAACAGCGAAAGGAGCCGGTTCGGGAACGCCAATGAATACCCGGATTTCCGTTCGCGCCAGCGTCTGGCCCTGGGCATCAAATGCGCTCAGATAAACATCATAGATGCCGTTTATCGCGGGGTCATAGGTGCGCGTTGGGTGAATTGGAAAAAACGCATGCCGCCAGGATTGCTGGAGCACATTGTTTCCGTCAATCAGGGTCTGGTACGTAAGGGCGTCCCCGGCTTCCGTCCCCGCGCCGTTTCCGGTATTGTTATCGCCGATGCTGTGATCGAAAAAACCGACGAAAAGCGGCGCCGCATTAGGCGTGATGGGATCGAATTCAAGAAAATCAGTGGTCAGGCCGGGGTCAAAATCAATGCCGAGCCGATAGGTGAAGTCGCTGATTTTATTGTTTGTCGCGCCATTATAATCCGTATTGACGGTCCAGTCGAAGTTCCATTTGGGGTTGGCCTCGGCAAGAGAATAGCTATAAGTGCCGTCACCGTTACTGTGTGTTGTGCCAACGAAAGGTATTTTCGCCCGCAGGCCGAGTTCGATCCCGTTGTCTTGATCAACGGTGAAAGCGCCATTTGTGTTGCCGCTGCCGAAAATGATGTCGGGCGTAATATTTTGATCATACAACAGCGGCGCGGCGGAAGCTGGCGTCGTGAGTATGGCCAGCGCTGCCGCGCCCCCAATAGACAGCGCCTTAATAGATGAAATAGATGAAAATTTTACCATAATTGTTTTCTCCGCAATGTGTGTGATCCTGCGATTACAGGCAAAATCACCGTTGTTTCAGCACGCTTTAAGTTCAGGCGGCGCCGCACCCCTTGTTTGTCGTTCTTTATTTTGGTGTTTTACTTGCAAGAACCATACCGGGTTGCATGTATATAAACAGTTCAATAACTTAGGGTGAATATTAGATATTACTAAACCTAAAAGTGTAATAAATCCTGACACATATCGGGTGCTCTGAACTCACTTATTTGCTCTGTTCTTGACTATATTGTTGATATATATGAATAATCATCAGAAACAGGACTGTAAAAATTTCTGACACCTAATTCTGACACCCGGGCGATATAGCCTATTTTTACAGTTACAGATCCAGGATAACATGCAACCTATTCGGGGAGGATCAGAATCGCCCTGAAATCATTGACATTGGTCCGGGTCGGCCCGGTGATGATCAGGTCATCAAGCTGCCGGAAAAACGGATAGGCGTCATGCCGGGCAAGGCTGGCGGCGGGATTTAACCCCAGCCCCCCTGCCCGCTTGAGAGTGTCCGGCGTGATGATCGCCCCGGCGTTCTGTTGCGTGCCGTCAATGCCGTCCGTATCGCAGGCGAGCGCATATATGCCGCCCCTGCCCCTGAGCGCCATCGCCAGGGACAGCAAATATTCCGTATTTCGCCCGCCTTGTCCCCTGGGTCCGGCGCTCAGGGTAACCGATGTCTCGCCGCCCGACAGGATCAGCCGCGGGCGCTTTTGCCGCGTTTGTCTCAGTCGGTTCGCCTCCCCGAGCGCCAGCCGGCCATGTTGTCGACCGAGGGCGGCGGCTTCCCCGGTGATCCCGGCCCCGAGGTTGAGGATCCGGGCGACGCCTTCCGCCCGGGCATGATCGGCGGCGGCCTCAAGCGCCATATCGCCGGTCGCGATAACTACCGTTTTCTGGTTTTTCGGCCTTTGCCGATCCGCCGCCGCAGGAGCCAAAGCCTCAACCGAAAAATCAATATTATATTTCTTCAGGATGTCGGCGGCGTCCGCGACCGGCCCGGATATCGGAACCGTCGGCCCGGAGGCGACAAAGGCCGGATCATCGCCCGGCACATCGGAAATGACCAGCGTCACCACCCGGGCCGGGGAAGCCGCCGCCGCCAGACGGCCGCCTTTGATGGCGGACAAGCGGGCGCGCACGGCGTTTATTTCGCGTATATCGGCGCCGGAGTCGAGCAGTTGCCGGGTCACCGCCTGCTTCTGCGCCAGCGACAGTCCCTCTCCCGGCAGGGTCAACAGTGACGATCCGCCGCCGGAGATCAGCGCCAGCAGCTGGTCCCCTTCGCCAAGCTCCCGCGCCAGCCTGAGCGCGGCCTGCGCCGCCTGGACGCCCCGGGCGTCGGGGATCGGGTGGCGGGCTTCGATCAGGTCAATGCCGGCCGGCGGGTCAAGCGCCGGGTCGCCATGACCATAGGGAATAAGAATGACGCCCCGGGCAATGTCGGGACGGTGCGCGAGGGCGACGCGCGCCATGGCGGCCGCCGCTTTGCCGAGCGCGAGCATCAGGGTCCGGCCCTTCGGCGGCGGCGGCAGATGAGCGGACAACGTCTCATCGGCGGAGACGACATAAACCGCCCGCTCAAACAAGGCTTTGAGGAATTTCTCCGGCGTCCCCCTCACCATTTACCGTGATCCGTTAAGGTCAAACTCATGATCCCATATCCGATTTGACTTACTATAAATACTGTTTCATAGTACGCTCAATTGATAATTATAAGTGTATGATGTTCTTGCAAAAGGGGAATTTTTATGTCGGATCAGTTTTCTTCCGGGTTTTCCATTGGCCGCGTGCTGTCGAGCAGTTTTTCTATATTGAATAAAAATATCGTCACCTTCGGCATCCTGGCGTTGATCCTGACGCTGCCCAACGGCTATTTCGTTATTATGTCCTTGACCGGGGACATGGTGAAAATCGCCGGCATCGAAAATAACATTGCAGTTTTCGCCCTCAACATCCTGGTCCAGTTTATTTTCAACAGCCTGCTGGCGGCGATGCTCATTTTCGGCACCTTCAGCAGCATGCGAGGCCGAACCTTCGGCTTTGCTGATCTGCTGTCAAAGGGGCTGTCCGTCTTATTTCCCGTCCTCGGCCTGTCGATTATTGTCGGCGGCATTGTCACGATCGGCATATTTCTGCTGATTGTTCCAGGAATCATCCTGATGATCATGTTTTACGTCGCGATCCCGGTCAAGGTTGTCGAAGGCGTCGGCGTTGGCGACTGTATGGCGCGCAGTGAAAAACTGACCAAAGGGTATCGCGGGGAAATTTTCGGACTGTTGTTTATCGTTGGCGTTTTCTCAATGGCGGTGAATTTAATCGCCGGCTTTCTTGCCGGAATGCTGGGCGACGCCATCATCAGCAGCATTCTGGTTTATATTTTCACCGCTTATCTGGCGGCCTTCGGCGCGGTGCTGTCGGCCATGGTCTATTATGAATTGCGGGCCGAAAAAGAAGGCGTTGATATTGAGACGCTTTCCCGGGTTTTCGCCTGATTATCCCGGCGCCTCACCGCCCTACCAGCGCCCCAGGCCCAGCTTGCCAAAAAGTTTTTTCTTGTCCCCCGGCGTCAGGCAGAATCCGATGATGCTCAGGATATAGATCATCATGACCAGCGGCACGCCGATGGCCGTACCGCGTCCGGACAAAAGATCAACCGGAAAATACGCCGTCAGTATCCTGAAGACAAGCACACTGCCGGCCGCCGCCAGAATAACCCGGAACAGGCTCATCTGGATCATGTTGATGCCCATCAGCCGGCGAATAACGATGACCCGCACCAGATTCATGATAAAATATGTCAGGCACAGCGCCATGGCGATGCCCTCGATGTCAAATTTCAGAACCGTGACAAAAAAGCTGGCGATCAGGACATAAAGCGGCACCATGATGATAGAAATAAGCGGGTTGAAAATCGGATAACGGTAAAGGATCGGCATGTCCGTCATGCCGAAACCGCCGTTGATGGTCTCGCCGATCATTAGGAAAACCAGCACAATACCGCCCGAAACCAGAACGCCTGCTTCCGTCCCCCGCGCCGCAATCAGCCCCATGAAGGGCTCGCTGTAGAAAACGGCGATCACCACAAGCAGGCACTGAACCATCAGCGTCCAGCGCCCCACCATCACCATCTGGCGCTCGACGACAGCGTAATCCCGTTCGACCAGATTTTTTGACATAACCGGAGCGAGGATCGGATAGAAGCTCTGGTAGATTTTTTCAACCGATGTGGTGATCTGCTGGGCGATATTGTAAATGCCCAATATCCCCTCGGCGAAGAAGAATTTCACCGTGAAAACATCCATCCGCATGAAAACCAGCAGCGCCAGGTCGTGAAAAGCCGTTGGCGCTGAAAATTTGGCGATTTTGCGCATCATGGAAAAACTCGGCCGGGCCGCGAGGAAATTCCGCAGATGGAACTGCTTGCAGCAGCCCCACAGCGCAGTCATCAGCGCCGCCAGAATCGAGGTGGCGTAGGCCAGTAAAAGTCCGCTTTCCCCGAAACCGAGAAAATAGAAGACCAACATACTGAACAGCAGGACATAGGGTTCAATGAAACTGCGGGCGATCATCTCAAATTTCATTTTGCGGGTCGCCCGGGTGCCGGCCAGCAGAATATCGACCATGGAAACCAGTAATATTATGGGAACCAGTTGAGTGAGGCCCCGGACCATTTCAGGATAATCGAAAAAGACCGCCATATGCTCGGCCGAAATCAGGATCATCCCGATCATCAACAGCCCGACCGAGAAGGAGCAGAACAAGGCCGCGACAATGACTTCCTCCGCCGAATGCCCTTCATTATAGTCCCTGTCGAGGATAAATTTAAACAGCGAGCGCTTGAAGCCGAAAACCGCCAGGGCCGCGCCGAGCTCAATGGTCGTGATAATAAAGACATAGCGGCCGTACAGCTCATTGCCAAACAGCGCCACCACCAGCAGGATAAAGGGAAGCCGGGAACTCAGCCGGATGATAAACCCCAGAAAATTGACGCTCGCCCCCCGCACAATATCCTTTTTATCTGTTTCTTCTTTGGGTGTCATATGCGGGGACCACTATCTGGCGTCAAGGGATGGGGAAGGACAGGAGGATAAAACCGGCGAGCCAGAGGCCATGTTCGGGCTGAAAAGCATTTTATCCCCTCCTGTTTTTTTGGGTTTTGTTTTATTGGCGCACGCTAGCAGAAATCAGCCGCCGATTCAAACTATTCCCCGTCGCTTTTAATCTAGGCCGTAAACTCATAAATATGATCCTTTCTGCGCGAGCGTTTTTGATTTGTGAACAGGCGACAAGCTGCCGGAATAGTAGGTTATTTCAAAGCTTGGTAACGCATTCACGGATCAAAAGAGCCGCGCCCGAAGGGTATTTTCATACAGAATTGCATCATATTTATGAGTTTACGGCCTAAAGTATATGGTGATTTTAAGGCTATCCCCTCAAGGGGGATTTCGGTAGTATCTGATAACAAAACAAACCTGGACATAAGGGGATTATACAAATGACCTTGATTTCACAGCCGAGCGATATTGAACTGGCCAGATCAGCCCGGGCCAAACCGATAGACGACATCGCCGCGAAACTGAATATCCCCCCGCAATCAATCATCCGTTACGGTGACGACAAGGCCAAGGTTCGGCTCGATTACATCAGGGAGCTTGAAAAAAAGCCCAACGGTAAATTGATTCTGGTGACCGCCATAACGCCGACCCCGGCCGGCGAAGGCAAAACCACAACCACGGTCGGTCTGGGCGATGGTTTGAACAAGATCGGCAAAAACGCCATGATCTGTATTCGCGAACCTTCTCTTGGCCCCTGTTTCGGCATGAAGGGCGGCGCCGCCGGCGGCGGTCACGCCCAGGTGATCCCCATGGAGGACATCAACCTTCATTTCACCGGCGATTTTCACGCCATCGGCGCCGCCAATAACCTGCTGGCGGCCATGGTTGACAACCATACCTATTGGGAGAATGAGTCCGGGCTCGACACCCGGCGGATCACCTGGCGGCGGGTCCTCGACATAAATGACCGGTCGCTGCGCCAGATCACAACGTCACAGGGCGGCGTCGCCAACGGCTTCCCCCGGGAGGGCGGTTTTGACATCACCCCGGCGTCGGAAGTGATGGCCTGCTTCAGCCTGGCGACCGATTTAAAGGACCTGCGCCGCCGTCTGGGGCAGATCATGGTCGGCTTTACCCGCGACCGCAAGCCGGTTTATGCCCGTGACGTGTCTGCCGACGGCCCGATGACCGCCCTGCTGAAGGATGCGATGATGCCCAATCTGGTGCAGACCCTGGAACATAACCCGGCGTTCATTCACGGCGGCCCCTTCGCCAATATCGCCCATGGTTGCAATACGGTGATCGCCACCCGGGCGGCGCTGAAAATGGCGGATTATGTGATTACCGAAGCCGGTTTTGGCGCCGACCTCGGGGCGGAAAAATTCTTCAACATCAAATGCCGCAAGGCGGGATTAAAGCCCGATGCAGCCGTGCTTGTCGCGACAATCCGGGCGCTGAAGATGCATGGCGGCGTCGCGAAAAATGATCTGGCGACAGAAAATATCGCAGCGATCAGGAAGGGGCTTGAAAACCTGAAACGGCATGTGGAAAACCTGCGTAAATTCGGTGTGGAGGAAGTGGTCGCCATCAACCGCTTTCCAACCGACACCGACGCCGAAATTCAGTGCGTGGTCGAGGAATGCGGGAAACTGGGGGTCCGCGCCATCGAAGCGACCCATTGGGCCGATGGCGGGGCGGGGGCGGCAGAACTTGCCCGTCATGTGGTCCGTATGGTCGAGGGCCGGAGCAGCGGCTTTCATCCCCTCTATAATGATGATATTTCGCTATGGACCAAAATCCAGATCATCGCAGAGGAAATCTACGGCGCCAGTGAGGTCGTCGCCGATCAGAAAGTCCGCGACCAGATCAGGATGTTTCAGGAACAGGGGGTCGGCCATTATCCGGTCTGCATGGCGAAAACCCAATACAGCTTTTCGACTGATCCCAACCTGAAGGGTATTCCTCACGATCACGTGGTGCCGATCCGCGAGGTCCGGCTGTCCAACGGCGCGGAATTCCTGCTGGTGATCTGCGGCGAGATCATGACCATGCCCGGCCTGCCCCGCGTTCCGGCGGCCAACCATATCGAAGTAGATAACAATGGCCTGATACAGGGCCTGTTTTAGGGGTAATATTTAAAACATGGATGGAAAAAGACCCCGGAGAACATAATCTTCGGGGCCTTTTTTTTAAGGGAAACTTGAATTTTAAGCCGCGCGGGTCGACTTGAGGGACTTTCTTTTCGGAGAAAAAACCTTCGTGCCGCCGTCATTTCTCGCTTTGACTTTGCGCGCCTTGTCCGGACGACTGGCGGACAGGTTTTTTTTGTCAGTCAGGGCCTTTTTACCGCCCCGCGCCTTTTTGCCCTCAAAGGGCTTGTTGTCCGCTTCTTTTTTCCGGAACGGTTTCTTTCTGGCTCCGGTCTTGACGAATTCGGCTTTGTCTTCCTTCTTGCTGTCAAATTCAGGCGGTTTGCCGAGCAATTTGCCCAGAACCGGATCATCGGTATATTCCCGGGCGGACGACCAGGGGTCATAGCGCGCGCCGTCTTTTTTGCGGGCCGCCCTTTCCGGGCGCGGGGAATTGCCGGCTTTGCGGGGCGCGGGGCGATGGTCATCCTGCGCATCGCTTTCCCAGGAACGATTGGCCTTTTTGACGGCGTCGCCGGATTTATAGCGATCGGATTTTACGCGGACGCCCCGACTGTCGCGGCCAAAGCCGCCTTCCCGGCGGCCGCCACGGTCGCGCGCGAAACGACCCTTGTTGCCTTTACCATTGCCGCGCGAGGAAACATCAATATGAAATTCATGATCCGCGTCAACCTCGATCGGCAGTTTGATCAGCTGTTCGATATTTTTCAGCAGCCGGACGTCGCTTGGATCGCAAAAGGAAATGGCGATGCCCTTTTGTCCGGCCCGGCCGGTGCGGCCAACCCGGTGAACATAATTTTCCGGCTCTATGGGCAGTTCATAATTGACCACATGGCTGATGCCGTCAACGTCAATGCCCCGCGCCGCCACATCGGTCGCCACCAGAACCCTGGTCCGGCCGCGGCGGAAATTCATCAGGATCTTTTCCCGCACCCGCTGGCGCTTGTCGCCATGAATGGCGTCGGACCGGATGCCTTTTTCATACAAGGCGCTGGACAATTCGTCGGCCCCGGTTTTGGTCCGGGCGAAAACCAGCGCCTTTTCCACCCCGTCCCCGGACAGAATATCACAGAGCAATTGGGCCTTGTTCCTGCGGGTCACATTCATCAGCTTGTGGGAAATGGTGTCGGCAACCGCGGTTTTCCTCTCGATTTCCACATAAACCGGGGCGGTGAGCAGGGATTTGGACAGGTTGCGCACCTTGGGGTTCATGGTGGCGGAAAAGAGGATCGTCTGATGCTCTTGCGGCAGGGCGGCCGCAATATCGCGGACATCGTCAATGAATCCCATATCCAGCATCCGGTCGGCTTCATCCAGAATGAAGGTCGCCGTGTCATTGAATTTAACATTGTTGCGGCCGATATGATCGATCAGCCGCCCGGGGGTCGCCACCAGAATATCCACGCCGCGGCGCAGCTTGCTGGTCTGCGGCGGATAGGGTTGACCGCCGGCAATGACCAGGCTTTTCAGCCTGGTCCCCTTGCTGAAGGTCGTGATGCAAAGCTCTATCTGCTGCGCGAGTTCCCGCGTCGGGGCGAGAATCAGCACCTTCGGCATATTCTGCCGCGGTTTCTGATAGTCGTCGAGCAGCTTGTTGATCATCGGCAGCGAGAAAGCCGCCGTCTTGCCGCCGCCGGTCTGGGCGATCCCCATCAGGTCATGGCCCTCCATTAAAGGCGGTATAGCCATGGACTGGATGGGAGTCGGCTGATCAAAGCCTTCATTCCGAACCGATTGCAGGATTGTGTCGGCCAATCCAAAGGCCGAAAAAGCTGAACCGGCGGGATCACACGGCGCAGGGGATGGCGCATCCAAATGCGTCATTATATATTCCTTTCGCGAATATAGTGCGCCTTTCTTTCCTTGGGGGCGCAAAATTTTATCCGCGATCGCACTTGGCCCGGATGGCAAAATCACCGGGGGTACATGGAAAATACATCACCATGGCTGCTAGGCGGAATATCAAAAACAAGTGTGTATATTAGCTCACACTGAATGGTCAAGTGCCGCTGTGTGCGGCTTTTCCGCCCGAAAGTCAAGCGGAAAGTGGTTAGGAGGCAGAAAACTCTATCCCTCAAATATGAATGGCGTGGCCGAGGGCCGACAGCGCCGCCTCGGCAAAGCTTTCGGTCATCGTCGGATGAACATGAATGCTGTCCGCAATATCCTCGAGCCGGGCGCCCATCTCAAGCGCCAGGGCGAATTCCCCCGACAGTTCCGAGACATGGGGGCCAACCGCATGAATACCCAGAATGACATGATTATCTTTCCGCGCCGTGATGCGGACAAAGCCGCCGCCGTCGCCGGCTTCCATGGTCAGGGCGCGGCCGTTGGCCATCAGCGGGAATTTGCCGATCACCGTTTCGACGCCTTCCGCCTTCGCCTCATCCGCCGACAGGCCGACGGCGACGATTTCCGGATCGGTAAAGCACACGGCGGCGATGGCGTTGGGGTTGAATTCGCGCTTTTCCCCGGCGATCAGCTCGGCGACCACTTCGCCCTGGGCCGACGCCCGGTGCGCCAGCATCGGCTCGCCGGTAATATCGCCGATCGCCCAGACATTTTTCATCGATGTCCGGCAGTGATTGTCGATCCTGATGAAGGGGCCATCCATATCTACCGCCATATTTTCCAGCCCCCAGCCTTCCGTATTCGGCTTGCGGCCGACGGTGACCAGCAGCTTGTCGGCCTTGATGGCGTGTTCCCTGCCCTCTTTGTCGGTGTAAGACAGCTTGTTGTCCTGCCAGCCGGTCGCCCGGGCCTCGAGATGGACTTTGATGTCATGCTTTTTCAGCCATTGCTGCACCGGGGCGGTCAATTCCTTGTCATAAGAAGCGAGAATCCGCTGGTCCGCCTCGATAAAGGTTACCTTGGCCCCCAGTTTCCGGTAGGCGATGCCAAGCTCAAGGCCGATATAGCCCGCCCCGACCACCACAAGCTTTTCCGGCACCTTGTCGAGGGACAGGGCGCTGGTGGAGGAAATAACATCGCCGCCAAAGGGCAGAAACGGCAATTCTGTCGGTTTCGAGCCATTGGCCAGGATCACATGTTCGGCGGTGATGGTGACAATGCCGCTTTGGGTCGCCACATCACAGGTTTTGGCGTTCTTGAAGCTGGCCCAGCCCTTGATCTGGCGCACCTTGGCCTTTTTCAATAGCCCCTCAACCCCGCCATTCAGCCGGTCGACGATGCCGTCCTTCCAGGCGATGGTCTTGGCGAAATCCAGCGTCGGCTTGTCTTTTAGCGAAATGCCCAGATGTCCCTTGCCGGCATGGACGGCGATCTGCTCATATTTATCCGCCGCATGGATCAGCGCTTTTGACGGGATGCAGCCCTTGATCAGGCAGGTGCCGCCGGCCCGCTCGCTTTCGACAATGACCGTGTCAATGCCCAGTTGCCCGGCGCGGATCGCCGCGACATATCCCCCGGGACCGGCGCCAATGACCAATAATTTACATTTCATCTCCATTGGTTCGATCCTTACATGAACAATGTTGCGGGCTGTTCCAGGGCCCCTTTGATATATTGCATCAGTTCGGCGGCGACATAGCCGTCAACCACCCGATGGTCAAATGACGACGACAGGTTCATCATCTGGCGGATTTGAATATCCGTGTCATTGATCACCATCGGCCGGGGAGTAATTTTATTGACCCCGATAATGCAGACCTCCGGGTGATTGATCACCGGCGTCGTGACGATGCCGCCGATTTTGCCGAGGCTGGTGATGGTGACGGTGGAGCCGGACAATTCTTCCCGTTTGGCCTTGCCTTCGCGGCCGGCCGAGGTCACCCGCTGCATTTCGGCCGCCATGTCCCAGATGTCGCGGGCCTCGGCATGGCTGACAACCGGCACCATCAGGCCGTTTGGCGTTTGGGTCGCGATGCCCAGATGAATTGCGGCATAACGCCGGACAAGGCTTTGATCCGGGTCATAATGGGAATTGCACTCGGGAAATTTTTCCATCCCCTTCAGGGTCGCCATCATGATAAAGGGCAGAATCGACAATTTCACCTGGTCTTCCGTCCGGTTGGCGTTGAGGAACTGGCGCAGTTTCTCGACCTCGGTCACGTCGACCTCCTCCACATAGGAATAATGGGGAATGCTGCGTTTGCTCAGTTCCATCTGCTGGGCGATCTTGCGGCGAATGCCGATCACCGGCAGTTCCTCGACAGCGGTACGTTTTTGTCTGGCCGGTTGAGCGGCGACGCGGCCGCCGGCGGCGATGAAGTCTTCCAGGTCCTGATGAGAAATGCGCCCGGCGGGGCCGCTGCCCGGCACCCGGCTGAGATCGACATTCTGTTCCAGGGCGTGACGCCGCACCGCGGGCGAGGCCAGCGGCTTGTCACTGGTCGCGCCGGACAGGACCGGTTTTGATGACAGCGCAGCCTGGGGCTTGACTTCCGGCGCCGCGACAGGTTTTTCCGCGACAGGTTTTTCCGCAACCGGTTCAGGCGCAGCCTCCGCCTTTGTCACCGGTTCTTTGGTCGTCGCCGGGGCCGGCTCCGTTCCGGCCTCGGGCGCATTGCCCGCGCCTTCAACCTCGAAAACAACCAGGGCGGAGCCGACGGGCACCATTTCGCCTTCCTTGCCGCTGACCGAGAGGATCTTGCCGTCCACCGGGCTCGGGATTTCGACCGTCGCCTTGTCGGTCATCATATCGACAAGCGGCTGGTCTTCCTTGACATTTTCCCCGACCCTGGCGTGAAGGGCGGCGATTTCCGCTTCGACGATGCCCTCGCCCAAATCCGGAAGCCTGAATATATATTGTCCCATTTTATCCCTCCATTACCTGCTTGATCGCGTCCAGAACCCGGCCCTGTCCGGGGAAATATTCCCATTCAAAGGCATGGGGATAGGGTATGTCCCAGCCGGCGACGCGACCGATCGGCGCTTCCAGTTTCCAGAAACATTCCTCCTGGATCTGCGACAGGATTTCAGCGCCGAAGCCGCCGGTTTTGGTCGCCTCGTGCACCACAAGGCCGCGTCCCGTGCGACAGACTGATTCGGCGATATGGTCAATATCAAGCGGGATCAATGTGCGCAGGTCAATAATTTCCACATCATAGCCGGACATTTCAGCCGCCGCCAGCGAGACATGAACCATGGTGCCGTAGGTGACGATGGTAAGTTCCTTGCCCTCGCGGACGGTTGCCGCCTTGCCGATCGGGATCCTGTAATGACCGTCGGGCACTTCCCCCTTCGGATGTTTGCCCCACGACTGGGCCGGCTGATTGGGATCACCGTAAAAAGGGCCGTTATAGAGGCGCTTCGGTTCAAAGAACACCACCGGATCGTCATCCTCGATGGCGCTGATCAGCAGCCCCTTGGCGTCGTAAGGGGTGGACGGCATGATCGACTTGAGGCCGGAGACATGGGTGAAGATGCCTTCCGGGCTTTGCGAATGGGTCTGGCCGCCGCGAATGCCGCCGCCGCAGGGGGTGCGGATGGTGATCGGCGCCCAATATTCCCCGCCGGAACGATACCGCAGCCGCGAGGCTTCGGAAACGATCTGGTCAAAGGCCGGATAAATATAGTCGGAGAACTGAATTTCCGTCACCGGGCGCATTTCATTGACCCCCATGCCGATGGCGAGGGCGATGATCCCGCCTTCGGCGATCGGCGTGTCAAATACCCGCTGTTCGCCGTATTTTTTCTGCAATCCCTCCGTACAGTTAAAGACGCCGCCGAAATAGCCGACATCCTCGCCGAAGATGACAACGCTGTTATCCCGTTCCAGCATCACGTCCTGGGCGGAATTAATGGCTTGCACCATATTCATTTTAGCCATTTTTATACTCCCAACTGCTGACGCTGACGGCGCAGGTTATCCGTCTGTTCCTTGAAGACATCCTCAAACATGCTGCTGACTTCGGGACGTGCGCCTGAATTGAGGGTGCCGTAGGATTCGGCTTCCTTGTATTTTCGGGTCACGAGGGCGGTTATGTCCTGGGTTGCTTCCTCATGGCGCTGCTCCGACCATTCGCCAAGGGTGATCAGATGGTTTTTAAGCCGTTCAATGGGATCGCCCAGGGGCCAGACGTCATATTCATGTTCCGGCCGGTATTTTGACGGATCATCGCTGGTGGAATGGGCGTCGGCCCGATAGGTGAACAGTTCGATCATCGTCGGGCCGCCGCCCTTGCGGGCCCGTTCCGCCGCCCACTGGGTCGCGGCGTAAACCGCCAGAAAGTCATTGCCGTCAACCCGCAGGCCCGGCATGCCATAGCCGACCCCGCGGCTGGCGAAGGTGGCTTTTTCCCCGCCGGCAATACCCTGGAATGAGGAAATCGCCCACTGGTTATTGACCACATTGAGCAGAACCGGCGCATTATACACCGCGGCAAAGGTCATGCCATGGTGAAAATCCGCCGCCGCCGTCGTGCCTTCGCCGATCCAGGTCGAGGCGAGAGCCTCTTCGCCCTTATAGGCCGAGGCCACCGCCCAGCCGACGGCCTGACAGAACTGGGTGCCCAGATTGCCGGAAATGGAAAAGAATTTGCCGTCGCGCCAGGTATACATGATCGGCAGTTGCCGGCCCTTGCAGTTGTCGCGCGAATTGGACAAGCAGTGGTTCATCATGTCCAGCAGGTCCCGGCCCCGGGAGATCAACAGGCCCTGTTGCCGATAAGAGGGAAACAACATGTCATTCTTGTCCAGCGCCATGGCCTGGGCCACCGCCACCGCCTCTTCACCGCGGGATTTCATGTAAAAGGACATTTTGCCGACCCGCTGCATCCGCTGCATCCGGTCATCATAGATCCGGGTGGTCAGCATGTCCTTAAGGCCTTTTTTCAACGCCTCGGGGTCCAGTTTCGGATCCCATTCGCCAACCGCTTCGTTTTTCATATTCAGAACCCGGATCATGCTGTTGGCATAGGCGAACATTTCCTTGGAATCCGTCATCACATCAGGACGGGGCAGCGCGCCTGCATTGGGAATATCAAGGTTATCAAATTCCGGCTCCTCCCCCGGGCGATGACGCGGGGCCGGCACATTCAGATTTTTTCCACTGCTTGGGACCATTGTGATTCTCCTTTGCGCGAAGTCTACCATGATTTAAGTGAAATTTCTTCCCATTGACAACCTATTTCGCTTTATAAACGGGATAATGTTTCCTATAATTGTTATTTTATGAGATATTGTACCAGATATGGATATATTGGACCAAAAGATACTGGACCTGCTTCAGGATGACGCCATGCTGGCCGTGGCCGAAATTGCCGAAAAAGTCGGTTCTTCCAAATCGGTTTGCTGGCGCCGGATTCAGCGGCTGCAGGAAAAGGGAATCATCAAAGGCCGGGTGACCCTGCTGGATCAAAATAAAATCGGCCTTGACGTCATTCTTTTCGCCCGGGTCAAGATGACCGCGCACGGTCGGAAAGTCCTGCCCAATTTCATTGAAACCATCAAGGATCTGCCGCAGATCGTCGAATGCTACACCTTGATGGGCGACGTGGATTTCCTGCTGAAAATCATCGTCCGCGATATTCAGGAATATGAGGATCTCTGGTGGAATCACCTGTCGCAGATCGACGGCGTGCGGGAAATCAGCTCGACCATCGCCATGACAGCGGTCAAGTATACGACCAAATTGCCGCTCCACAGTCCGGATAAAAAAACGGCCGCCCCCAATTGAAGGCGACCGCAGTTTGATAAATGCCGCGACGGATCAGGTCACAGCAGTTACTTGACTGTATTCCGGCTTTCGCCAGAGATTCTTTTCCATGATGTTCTTCAGGCGCATCACCGCGTCCCAGACATCAACATAGCGCACATAAAGCGGGGCGAAGCCGAAACGGACAATATCCGGCGCCCGAAAATCACCGACGACCTTGTCGGCAATCAGCGCCTGCATGACGGCATAGCCCTTGTCATGAGAGAAAGAGACCTGACTGCCGCGCGCATCGCCGCGCCGCGGGCTGGCGAGGCGAAAACCCAATCCGGCGCACTGCTGCTCAACCAGTTGAATGAAATAATCACCCAGGCGAATTGATTTCTGCCGCAGTTGGGTCATATCGGCGCGATTCATCAGATCAACGCCGCATTCGAGAACCGAAAGCGACAGAATCGGCTGGGTGCCGGTCAGCATCTGCCAGACGGTGTCCGCCGGCCGGTAATCCCGCTCGAAAGCGAAGGGCGCCGCATGGCCCCACCACCCCGTGAGCGGTTGCGCCGCCCGGCCCTGATGCCGTTTCGCCACATAGATAAACGCCGGCGCCCCCGGCCCGCCGTTTAGATATTTATAGCCGCATCCGACGGCGAAATCGGCCCCGCAACCGTTCAGGTCAACCGGCAGGGCCCCGGCGCTGTGGCACAGGTCCCAGATCACCAGCGCCCCCGCCTGATGGGCCTTTTCCGTGATCGCCTTCATATCCAGCAGACGGCCGGTTTTATAATGAACCTGGGTCAGGGAGACCACGGCCACCTCGTCGGTGATGGCGTCGAGAATTTCTTCATTTTCCGCGAAACGGATGTCATGACGCCCGCCTAACTGGCGGACCAGGCCCTGGGTCATATAATTATCGGTCGGAAAATTGCTGCCCTCCATGACAATCACTTTTCGCTCTGGCCGCAGTTTCAGCGCCATCGCCAGCACCTTATAAAGATTTAACCCCGTCGCGTCACAGGCCATCACTTCGCCCGCATCGGCCCCGATCAGCCGGGCAATTTTATCGCCCAGTCTTTCCGCCAGGTGAAACCAGCCGTTTTTGTTCCAACTGGTGATCAGATCCCGGCCCCATTCACGCTCGACCACGTCACGGGCGCGCGGGGCCGCCGCCCGCGGCATGGCGCCGAGGGAATTGCCGTCAAGGTAGATCATATCCTCCGGCAGATAAAATTCATCACGGAAAGCGGCAAGCGGATCGCGGGCGTCGAGATCATGAAAATAGTCGCAGGATAATTCAGTCATCGGATGGCTCACTTTCTGCTGTTTCACTGTCGATATGGGAGCAGACCACCAACAGGCGGGCGGATTTCCGCCCTTTCGAGACGAAACGATGGCCGGACAAACTGTCGAGATAAGCGCTGTCGCCGGCCTTCAGTTCAACGGGCTTGTAATCCTCGCTGTACAGAATAATTTCGCCGTCGAGGACATAGAGAAATTCCTCCCCCGGATGACGGGCGAGCCGGCCCAGGTCCTGCGGGCCGGCCGGCGGCGCCTGCAATATGCCGGGATGCATGGTTTTATTTAACAAATCACTGGCCAGCACCTCAACCTTGTACGTATCGACATTATGAACGGCGCCTTGCCCCTGGCGCATGATGCTCCGGCGGCCGCTCTTGGGGCTCTGCGGCCCGTCATCGAACAATTCCGCGATATTGACGTTCAGCCCCCGGGCGAGCTTCTGCAAATTGCCGTAGGTCAGCGTCGCCTGGTGATTCTGCACTTTTGACAGGGTCGATACCGGAATGCCCGCCCGCTCGCTCAACTCTTTGAGGGTCAGCCGGCGTTCCGCCCGCAGGCGAGCGAGCCGGTCGCCCAATGATTGCGCCGGATTGGTTGCAGATTGGGCTGCTTTGCGCAGAGACGTCATGACGGCGGCCTTTCGGGTTTGCTGAACGGAGTTACGCCGGAGAGCCTATCACAATTTACAGGTTTGGCAAATAATTTTCTAATTAGAAAATATTTTCCCATCTTGCGGTGCTCCCCCAACTATGCAAAAGTAAAGGCGCAAGAGGATTTGAAATATGGCCGACGATTACAGCAAAGAGATCGCTACTCTGGAGCGGGAGTATTCCCCCAGTTCCTGCGTTGATGATATTGCGCCGTATCTTCGCCAGTATGACGTCCAAAGCCGGGACGCCATCAAGCGACTGGGGAAACAAAGCCATATTGACGTCAAATATGGCCCGGAACCGCGCGCCGCCCTCGATATATTCGTCCCCCGGGGCGACGGCCCCTTCCCGGTTCATGTCTTTATTCACGGCGGCTACTGGCAGGAGCTTTCGAAAGCGGAAAGCCGCTTCGCCGCGCCAAATTTCATTGACCATGAGGTGATATTCATCGCCCTTGATTATACGCTGGCGCCGGCGGCGAGCCTGTTTCAAATCGTCGATCAGGTCCGCCGCGGCATCCGGTGGACATTAAGGCGGATTGCGGCCTATGGCGGCGACCCGGCGAATATCACCCTGTCGGGCAGTTCGGCCGGGGCCCATCTGGTGGCGGAAATATTAAGTACAGACTGGCGAAAGGCAGGTTATAGCCAATGCCCGGTCAGGGGCGCCTGCGCCGTCAGCGGCATCTATGACCTGCGGCCGCTGGTGCCGACCTATATCAATGCGCCGTTGAAGCTGTCAGCGGAAGACGCCGCCGCGCTCAGCCCCCAGTTTCATATTCCACAAAGCGCCTGTCCGGTGATTTTCAGTTACGGCGAGCATGAAACCCCGGCCTTTAAGCGGCAAACCCGGGATTACCGGGCCGCCTGGCGCGCGGCAGGCCATGCGGAATCATATATCGACATGCCCGGCTTCAATCATTTTGACGTGATTCTGCAACTGAACAACAAGCACAGCCCGCTGTTCCAGGCCATATTGGCGCAGATGTTACAGTGAAGTCCGCACGGTCCAGAGTTCGGGGAAAAACCGCAGATCCAGCGCCTTCACCAGATAGCTCACGCCGCCGGTGCCGCCGGTGCCGCGCCGATAGCCGATGATCCGCTCGACGGTTTTCATATGGGCGAACCGCCATGTCTGAAAGCGATGTTCCAGATCAACCAGCTTTTCCGCCCAGTCGTAAAGCTGCCAATATTTTTCATTCTGGTTATAAATGTCCTTCCAGATGGCCTCAATGTCCGGATGGGCCTGATAGGGCGCGCTCCAGTCCCGCGTCAGATGACTTTCGGGGACCTTGAAACCGCGCCGGGACAGGAGCTGCAGCGTCAGATCATAAAGGCTCGGCGCATGCAGGCTTTGCCGGACCGTTTCATAGATGTCCGGGTGGCCCTTATGGGCCTTGATCATATCGCGGTTTTTATTGCCGAGGGAAAATTCGATTATCCGGTATTGATAGGATTGAAAGCCGGAACTCTGCCCCAGGTGATCCCGAAAACCCAGGTAATCCATCGGCGTCATGGTCGACAATATATTCCACGACTGGGTCAATTGTTCCTGTATCCGGGCGATGCGCGCAATCATCTTCATTGCCCCGTCCAGGTTATCGGCGCTGATCGCCTGCATGGCTGCGGTCAGTTCATGAATCGACAGTTTCATCCACAGCTCGGACGCCTGATGAATGATAATGAACATCATTTCGTCATGGCTGTCTGACCGTGGATTCTGCGCATGGAGCAGGCTGTCGAGATCCAGATACTGGCCGTAGCTGATATCCTGATCCCAGTGAATTTTTTCCCCCGTCAGATCGACTGACGATTCAATTTTCCTGTCTGGCATCCCGATTTCCTTTCACTGTGAAATTATTTTAGTCGTAAAACAAAAAAAAGCAAGACTCAAGAGCTGTTGCTCAAGCGCCTTGCTTTTTATAAAAGCTTCAGGACGGCAAGATTGCCGCAGGCCGGGACTTCAGGCTTTTCGCGCCTTGTTGATGATCTCCGCCGCCAGCGCATCGGCGATGATGTTGGTCGGCATATTTTCCGCCAGCGACCGCTCGAAAATGGTCATCAGATTGTCATAGATCTTTTCAACCTTGGTATTGACCCAGCCCTGATCATAGGCGCCGCGGGTTTCGGCGGCGACATTGATGATCCCGCCGGCGTTGATGACATAATCCGGCGCATAGAGGATCCCCCGGTCCATCAGCGCCTGGCCGTGATCATCCCGCGCCAGCTGGTTATTGGCGGCGCCGGCAATAATCGGCGCCTTGATCAGGTCAATGCTGTCGTCATTGATGATCGCGCCGAGGGCGCAGGGCGAAAAGACATCGGCTTCAACGGATATGATCTCGTCCAGTCCGACGATTTCGGCGCCGAATTCCGTGGCGACCCGGTCCAGCGCTTCCTGATTTATGTCAGAAACAATCAATCGCGCCCCGGCCTGATGCAGCTGCTTGCAGAGGTAATAGCCCACATGGCCGACGCCCTGGACGGCGACGGTCAGGCCGTCGAGCGAATCCCTGTTCAATTTATGTTTTACCGCGGCCCTGATCCCGAGAAATACGCCCGTGGCCGTGAAGGGCGACGGATCGCCGCTGGCGTGCTCGCCCTTGTTCAATCCGGCGACGAATCGGGTTTCCTCGGCGACGATTTCCATATCCTCGACAGATATGCCGACATCTTCGGCGGAAATATATTTTCCCTTCAGGTCATTGATCATCCGGCCAAAGGCGCGAAACAGTTCTTCGGACTTTTCGGTCCGCGAATCACCGATGATCACCGCCTTGCCGCCGCCGAGCTTGAGGCCGGCAACCGCATTTTTATGGCTCATTCCCCGGGAGAGACGCAGGACATCGTTGAGGGCGTCAACTTCATTGTCATATTTCCACATGCGACATCCGCCGGCGGCCGGGCCAAGCGAAGTATCATGAATGGCGATAAAAGCCTTCAAACCGGTTTTTTTATCATTCAGGTAAACCACCTGTTCATGGTCCTTAAACTGATTTACGTCCATCATTGCTTTAAAATCTCTGTTCAAACCTGAGGGGTCAGGGAATTAATATGATCCATCGGCGCAAGGCCCCGCCAATCGCAGTTTCGCAATCAAAGGAAATGACGCCGATATATTACTGGTAATCGCCTGAATTTACTTTGTCGAGCCTTTTTTCCATCGGACATTCCGCCCGAAAAGCGCCGGAATCCGGGTTTTTTCTTTTCTGAAACATCACTGCAAAATATCGGCTTTTTTGCGCAATATAATTATCAATAGCAGCGCTTATCCGATCAAATTATGCCGAAATAAAATTTCACAGAAGAAAAATAAAATTTCAACCTTCTGCTTTGGGCCGGCAAAATTTCCGCCGCGGACACTGCCCCCTTGTCATGGCGACTCTGCCGGGCGCGCCCGGGAGGCGGACGTTTATAACAATGGCTTTTATATTTTGTGCTATTATAAGCAAGAAAATCACCGGAAATATCATTAAGGGGCATCAGAATGCTGGATAAACTGTCGGATATTGATAAAAAAATTCTCGCCGCACTGCAAAAGAACAGCGATCTGACCAATACAGAGCTCGCGCGCAAGGTCGGCCTGTCGACCGCGCCCTGCTGGCGGCGGGTCAAACGGCTGGAGGATATGGGAATCCTGATCCGTCGCGTCGCCCTTGTCGATCCGAAAAAGCTCGACCTTGACATCGTGGTCTACGCCAGCCTCAAGCTGTCCAATCACACGGAAGAGGCGCTGGAGATATTTGAAAGAAACATTATCACCTATCCCGAAGTCACCGAATGTTATACCATCAGCGGTTCGATGGATTATATGATCCGGCTGATCACCCGCGACATGCAGACCTATGAAAATTTCCTGCGGCAGAAACTGCTGAAGATGGAGATGGTCAAGGAAGTTCACTCCCGCTTTGCGGTGACAAAGGTCAAATACACCACCGCGATCCCGCTGGCGCTCTCGACCTAGACCCGGTCCGGGTCGGTTTTCTGACTTAACCGTTGATAGGCGTCCAGAGTGTCAATGTCGAAAAATATCGCATCGGAATCGATCTCCAGCTCATGAATATCGTCGGCGTATTTTCCCAGCAGGACTTTCGCCCCTTTATCGCCGTCCAAACTTTCAAAATCATCAAAAAATTCGCGGGCCCAGAGGATCGGATTGCCCCGCTTGCCGTCATGGATTGGAATGATGATCGACCGGCTTTCCACAGGATTGAAGGCGGCGATGATTTTTTTAAGGACCGGGGCGGAGATTTCCGGCATGTCGCCCAGAATAATCAGCGCGCCGTCCATATCGCGCGGCAGGGACCTGATACCGAGCCGGACCGATGTGCTCATGCCGTCGGCATAAAGATCGTTATGAATGAAGGAGACGCCGTGACGGCGGGTTTCATTTTCCACCTGCTCTTTCTGATGCCCGGTTACGATATGAATATCGCTGATCCCGGCGGCGCGAACCTGTTCGACCACATGGGACAGCACCGTTTGCCCCTGATAGGGCAGCAGAAGTTTGTTTTCCGCCCCCATGCGCCGCGACTGGCCCGCCGCAAGCACCAGGGCGGTGATCCGCGGCGCCGTGGCGGCTTTTACAACCGTTTTGCGCCGACCCTCCCGCGGTTGCGGCCGGCCGGGATATTCACTGAGCAGCCCCCCGACGCCGAGCCCCATGATAAAACCACGGTTCAGCGCCAGCCCGGCGGCGATTCGCGACAGGATCAGGTCAATGCCGTTCAGTTTCGGCGACCGGGAACAGCCGGGCAGCCCCAGAACCCATTTATCCCCTAACTTCGCCACCAGCATCAGGTTGCCCGGGTCAACCGGCATGCCGTAGTGAATGACCGCGCCGCCGGCCCGTTCGATGGCGGCCGGAATGACGTCGCGCCGGTCGGTGATCGCCGAGGCGCCCATGATCAGGATCATATCCTCAGCCCCGTCGGCGGCCTTGCGCAGGGCGTCGGCAAGGGGGATCTGCCCGTGGGGACATTTTACATCCCCGGTCAGGGTGGTGTTATAGAGGGCGAGCCGGTGGCCCATGACCCGCCGCGCCTTGTCAAATTTCCGTTCCGCCGTGCCGTTGAGCGCCGTCTGGATCATGATCGCGCGCAACCGCCGGAAGGGATGCAGCGTGATCAGACGCCGATCAATTTCCCCGGTGATCTGCCCGATGATCCGTTCCTCGACCGCCAGGGGAATGATCTTCACCGTGGCGATCAACTGGCCCGCCGCAACAATGGCGTTCGGTGAAATGGTCGCCAGGGTCACCGCCTCATGGACATGGTTGAGGGCCGAAATAGCCGCTTCATCGAGGGTGACGACGCCGTCTTCGGCGGCGAACAGATTGACCCGGCCGGTGAAGGCGTCGGCGATGGCGACATGATCGCCGGCGACATGGCGCGCAATACGGGCGGCGGCGGCGTCTTCCGATATATCGCCCGGCTCAAACAGCGCCGCCATAACATGCGTTATGCCGCTGCTTTCCAACTTCAGAAGATCGTCTTCGGTCAATCGCCGCCCTTTGGCCAGCATGCCCTTTTCCAGTTTTACCGAGTGGGCCAGATAGCCGCCGGCAACCTCTGAAAGCGGAAATTCGCCAAATTTCATCGGCGATCCCCGTTCCGGTAAACCGAGATCATTTCCGCCATGACCGAAAGGGCGATTTCCGCCGGCGTCATGGCGCCGATTTTCAGTCCGGCAGGCCCGTGAATGCGTCCGAGCTCGGCGGCGGAAAAGCCTTTCGCCGCCAGCCGTTCCATCCGCGCGCCATGGGTTTTGCTACTGCCGAGAGAGGCGATATAAAAAGCGTCGGACTTTAACGCCGCCTCAAGCGCCGGGTCGTCCAGCTTCGGATCATGTGTCAGGGTGACAATGGCGGCGCCCGAAGTGATTTCCCGCGCCTCCAGCGCCTCGTCCGGCCAGTCGAGGCAAAGGTCGACATCGGGAAAGCGCGCCGGATTGGCGAAGGTGGTTCGCGGGTCAATCACCGTAACGTCTATATCGAGGCTGTGGGCGATTTTGACCATCGCCTGGGTAATATGCACCGCGCCAATGATGATCAGATTCAGCGGCTGTTCCAGTATCTGTCTGAAGTAAAGCCGGCCGTTCTCCTCGATTAGCCGGCTTTTCTGGGCGTTGTCCGCGCCCCGGGCGCAGGTGGTCTTGCCGCTGTCGCAATCGGTGGTTAATATCACCGGTCCGGTCGCGCTCAGTATATCCGCCATAAAGGGCAGTTTTGCCCCGATCGGCTCGACCAGGACCCGGACCCGGCCGCCGCAGGACAGTCCCACTTCCCATGCCTGGTCATTGGAAACGCTGAAGTCCAGGATGCGCGGCGCCGTGCTATCCATGACTTCCTGAGCGGCCAGAATAACCGCGCCTTCGATACAGCCGCCCGATACGGAGCCTTCGATATTGCCCTGGCCATCGACAACCATATAGCTGCCGGTGGGGCGCGGCGACGATCCCCATGTCTCGACAACGGTGGCGAGCGCCATATCGCGTCCCGCCTCACGCCATGTCTTTATTGTTTCCCAAATGGGTTTCCAGTCCGAGCTCATGGCGTCATTTTGAAATAAAAAAAACGCCAGCGCAAGAAAACTGTGCAAGAAAAGCAAGGCCAAGGCGCGAAATTAAATCGCCTTTTCCTATTCCGACCAGACGGCAAGCTCATTGCCGCTGGGTTCGGTGAAGTGAAAGCGCCGCCCGCCGGGGAAGGAGAATATCTCCTCGGTGATCCGGCCGCCGGCCTGTTTGACCCGCTTTTCGGTTTCCTCCAGGTCATCGCTGTATAAGACCACAAGCGCCGAGCCGTCTGCGCGGGCGGATTTTTTATCCGATTTATAAAATCCGCCGTCGGTCCCCTGGCCGGCAAAGGCGCAATATTCCGGGCCGTAATCCTCAAAGGACCAGCCAAAGACCTTGTTGAAGAAACGCTTGGTCGCTTCCAGGTCGGCGGCGGGAAATTCCACATAGTTGATCTTGTGATGCCTTGGTTTGGGGGCTGTCGTCATTTGATCGTCCTTCCTGTTGCGGTTTTCATTTCAGGGATTGCAAAAAAATTTCCACGGCTTTCAGGTAAAAATCCTCATTTTCCGCCATCGTCGCGTGTCCGGCGTCGGGGACGATAACGGTGGTTGAGTTTTCGATCCGGTCGGCGAATTTGCGGCAGCTTTCCGGCGCCGCCTCGTCATACTCGCCGCAGATCATCAGGGTCGGCGCGGTAATTTTTTTGAGGCTGCCGCTGACGTCATAGTTTTTCAATGTCCCGGTGGCGTAAAAATCGCTGCTGCCCCACATGTAAATATACATTTCCTTGTTCCAGTCCGGTCCGTCGCGCCGGTAATGGCGATTGGGACAGGGATCCTGGCGGCACATATGGTTGCTGTAGAATATGCTCTCCGCCGCTTTGTAGTCCGGATGATCCTGGGTGCCGGCGGCGATATGTTTGCGCAGGGTGGCGCGGGTTTTTGCCGGAAGCTTGTCGATCCACGCCTGATTATCGGCAATCCATTGCGGGGTGCTGATCAGGGGGCTCGACAGGATGACCCCTTTCAGCCCCGCCGGCCGGCGAATGGCGTATTCCGCCGCCAGGGTCCCGCCCCAGCTGTGGCCGACGATGATCACCTCTTGCAGCTTCAGGGCCTTGCGGATGCTGTCGATTTCCGAGACGAAGCGCGCCACCGTCCAGTTCGCCGGTTTATTGGGCCGGTCCGAATTTCCCGTCCCCAACTGGTCATAGAGGATCACCGGATAGCGATCCGAAAAGGAAACATAGGGCATATTGCCCCGGTGCGTGCCGCCCGGCCCGCCATGCATGACGATCAGCGCCGGCCTCTCGCCCAGATGTTCGGCGCCGTTGAGGCGATACCATATCCGGCCGCCCTCAACATTGATATAGCCGGCGATTTCCGGGTCCTGATGGGCATAGGCGGGGGCAAAAGGCATGCAAACCATGATCATGATCAGCAATTTTACAAATTTCATGTTTATTCACCTCTTGAATTGCGGCATTGTTTCTTCCTAAATCTATAACTTACTTTCTCAGCAAAGGCAAAAAGGCCGCCCTGTCATGTCCAACGCCAATCTCTATGAACTTTTCCGGTCCCGCTTTCCCGCCGATATGTCGAAAATTTTCCTGCAACAGGAGGACGGGCTGCATCTGACCTATGGCGAAATCGACCGGCTATCGGCGCAAATCGCCGCCGTCTTAAAGGCCCGCAACATACAGAAGGGCGACCGGATTCTGGTTCAGGTGGAAAAGTCCATGGCGGCGGTGGCGCTTTATCTCGCCTGCCTGCGGACGGGCGCCGTCTATCTGCCGCTTAACACAGCCTATACCCCGCAGGAGGTTGACTATTTCATCACGGACGCCCGGCCGGCCCTGCTGGTGCCTGATCCGGAAGCCTGCGCCAATTTCACCCGTCACAATATCGCCATGCTGACCCTGGATGCCCAGGGCATGGGCAGTTTGATCACGGAAGCGGACAGTCAAGACCCCTTTCAGCCGATCGCGGAAGTCGAAGATAATGACCTGGCGGCGATCCTCTATACCTCGGGCACCACGGGACGGTCCAAGGGCGCCATGCTCAGCCATAAAAATCTGGCGAGCAACGCCCTCACCCTGCACCGGATATGGCGCTGGCGGCCCGATGACATTCTGCTCCACGCCCTGCCGATCTTTCATGTCCACGGCCTGTTTGTCGCGCTCCATTGCGCGCTGCTCGGCGGTTCCACGGTCTGGTTCCTGCCCCGGCTTGATGTCGACGCCCTGATCCGGCTGCTTCCCAAATCCACGGTGCTGATGGGCGTGCCGACCTTTTACAGCCGGCTGCTCGGCCATCCGGACTTCACAAAGGACCTATGCCGCACCATGCGCCTGTTCATCTCCGGCTCCGCCCCGCTGCTCGAAGAAACATTCCAGCGTTTTGAACAGGTCACCGGTCAAAGGATATTGGAGCGATATGGCATGACCGAGGCCGGGATGATCACCTCAAACCCCTACGAAGGCGCGCGACTCGCCGGCACCGTCGGCTTCGCCCTGCCTGGTGTCAGCCTGCGCATCTGTGACGAGGCGGGCAAGGAGCTTCCCCGCGGTAAAATCGGCGTGCTGGAATATAAAGGGCCGAACCTGTTTCAGGGCTATTGGGAAATGCCGGAAAAAACCGCCGAGGAAATGCGCCCCGACGGCTTTTTCATCTCCGGCGATATGGCGATCCTGGACCAGGAAGGTCGCGTCTCCATCGTCGGCCGGGCCAAGGATCTGATCATTTCCGGCGGCTTTAACATATACCCCAAGGAAATTGAAGGCCTGATTGACCTGATACCGGGCGTCGGGGAAAGCGCCGTCGTCGGTTGCCCGCATCCCGACCTTGGCGAAGCGGTGGTCGCCGTTATTGTCCGGCGAAAGGACAGCCTGACAGAAAATGACGTGCGTGAAGCCCTGCAGGGGCAACTGGCCCGTTTCAAGCAGCCGCGCCGGGTCATTTTTCGCGACAGCCTGCCGCGCAACACCATGGGCAAGGTGCAGAAAAACCGGCTCAGGGATGAGGTCGGAAATCTGTTTTAAAATCGCAAAACTGTAAATTTTTCCGACAATCTGTCAGGATTTTTAACACATTCAGGCGGTATTTCGCATCGCGAAATCATATAAACGATTGTTTTGATACAACTTTGGCTTGATGGAATGATATTTGCATGTAAATCCTCATAATATATCTTCAATATATATAATGAAGGGTGGCGACATGACCAGTTATTTCACAGCAGCCTGTTTTACCACAATCAGGCGAATTTTAATCCTGTTCTTTCTCTCGGCGATGGGGTCGTCACTGGCCTCTGCGGCGCCGGTGACCGATCTTTATGTCTTTGGCGACAGCCTGAGCGAGACCGGTAATTTGCAGATCGTCACCGGCGATCCGACACTGCCGCCGCGTTTTGTCAATGGTCCGACCGCGGCGGAAATTCTGGCCGGACAACTGGGCCTCGGCCTGGAAAACAGTTTCGGCTCGGTGGATGATCCCAAAGCGGATGGAATCGCCAACAATTACGCCATCGCCGGCGGCCGCGCCAGCGATCTGTCCGCCCCCTTCAACCTGACGATGCAGACCTCCGCCGCCCTGGCGCAGGCCGGGGGGATTTTGGACGTCAACGCCCTCTATATGATCATGATCGGCGGCAATGACATGGCGGACGCCCTGCTGAATCCGGCCAGTTCAAACGCCATTATCGCCGATGCGGCGGCGGACATCATCAACAATATCCTGACCCTGCAGGCGGCCGGGGCCAGTAATTTCCTTGTGGTCAATGCGCCCGATGTCGGCGACACGCCGCGCATTCAGGCCTTTGGTCCCGCCGCTGTCGCCGGGGCCGATTTTCTGGTCCAGCAATTTAATCTTTTGCTGGCGACCGGCCTGACCGGCATTCCCGGCGTCACATTGTTTGATGTGGTTACCTGGAGCCAGAATTACGTCAGCAGCGGCGCGGCGGCGGCGGATGGCATCGTTAATTTCACCGATCCCTGCAGCGCGATTACGGCCCATCTTTGCGCCGACAACAGCTTTTTTTACGCCGACGTATTTCACGTCACCGCCCCGGTCCAGGCAGCGCTCGCCAGCGCCCTGATCAGCGCAACCGGCCTGCCTGAACCCATGCCAGCGGCTTTGATCGGCCTCGGATTATTGGCTTTGGTTTTGAGACGTCGTCTCAAATCATAGGTTTTCCCAAAAAAACAGGCGGCGGGAGGGTCACTCCCGCCGCCTGTTTTGCACCTGTTGCAGCCTACGCGCAACTTATTCGTAACTGGGGCTGACCTTGGGTTTGCCGCGCTGGTTCAACAGACGCAGGCGCAGGGCGTTGAGCTTGATAAAGCCTTCCGCATCCCGCTGGTCATAGACCCGATCTTCCTCGAAAGTCACATGCTCCATGGAATAGAGCGATTGCGGCGATTTCCGCCCCACCAGATGCACCCCGCCCTTATAGAGTTTCAGCCGCACCGTGCCTTCCACATGTTCCTGCGACTTGTCAATCAGCGCCTGAAGCATTTCCCGTTCCGGCGAAAACCAGAAACCGTTGTAGATCAGCTCGGCATATTTCGGCATCAGTTCATCTTTCAGATGCATGGCGCCCCGATCAAGGGTAATGCTCTCAATGCCCCGGTGGGCGGTGAGCAGAATGGCGCCGCCCGGCGTCTCATAAATGCCGCGGGATTTCATGCCGACAAAACGGTTTTCCAGCAGGTCGAGCCGGCCGATGCCGTTGGCCCCGCCCAGTTCATTGAGCTTTTCCAACAGGGTTGCCGGCGACATTTTCACCCCGTCAATAGCGACCGCGTCGCCACGCTCGAATTCGATTTCAATATAGGTGGGTTTGTCCGGCGCCTCTTCCGGTGAGACGATGCGGTTGTAAACATATTCCGGGCTTTCCTCCCACGGGTCTTCCAGCAGCTTGCCCTCGCTTGAAGTATGCAGCAGATTGGCGTCAACGGAAAAAGGCGATTCCCCGCGTTTGTCCCGGGCCACCGGAATCTGGTTTTTTTCCGCATAATCAATCAGTTTGGTCCGACTGTTGAGATCCCACTCCCGCCAGGGGGCGATCACCGTAATGTCCGGATCCAGGCCGTAATAGCCGAGTTCAAAACGCACCTGGTCATTGCCCTTGCCGGTGGCGCCGTGACAGACCGCATCGGCGCCGACCTGATGGGCGATCTCGATCTGGCGCTTGGCGATCAGCGGCCGGGCGATCGAGGTGCCGAGCAGATAAACCCCCTCATAGAGCGCATTGGCGCGGAACATGGGAAAGACATAATCGCGGACAAAATCCTCGCGCAAGTCTTCGATGAAGATTTCCTTGACCCCGAACATCTCGGCCTTTTTGCGCGCCGGCTCCAGTTCCTCGCCCTGCCCCAGATCGGCGGTGAAGGTCACGACCTCACAATTATAGGTATCCTGAAGCCACTTCAGAATGATCGACGTGTCCAGCCCGCCTGAATAGGCCAGAACAACTTTCTTGATTTTTTGTGTCATTGGATTTTCCTAGGGTTTATGCTGTTGCGACTTGACCGGCCGCAGCGTCAATTTCTCGCGCGCAGTATAGGCGAAAGATCGCCCGATGCAATAGTTTCCGATCCGCGCGACAGAGAAAATTTTTCTCACACTCAGCAGAGCGCAGGATATTTTACTTAAGGACCATTTTTCCAAATATTATTGGCGTTTCCGGGGGGGCATTTCCTGCTCGCCTCACATAGGGGCGTCTTACTCCACCGTGACCGATTTCGCCAGATTGCGCGGCTGATCGACATCGGTTCCCTTGGCGACCGCCACATGATAGGCCAGCAACTGCACCGGTATCGAATAGAGGATCGGCGTCACGAACTCATCCAGCATCGGCAGGGCGATCGTCTCGAGGGCGTCCTGGCCGTCGCTTTTGGCCCCCTTTTCATCGGTGATGAAAATCACCTTGCCCTTGCGGGCGATGACTTCCTGCATGTTGGACACCGTCTTTTCATAAAGCCGCCCGCTGGGCGCGATGACAATGATCGGCACATGTTCGTCAATCAGGGCGATCGGGCCGTGCTTCATCTCGCCGGCGGCATAGCCCTCGGCGTGAATATAGGAAATTTCCTTTAATTTGAGCGCCCCCTCCATGGCGATGGGAAATTCGAGCCCCCGCGCCAGATAAATCACATCGCGGGCCTTGGCGACCTCATCGGCCAGCGCCCGGATCGACTCTTCATGGTTCAGAACATCGGCCATCCGCGCCGGCGCTTCGGTCAGCGCGACGCAAAGCCGGGCCTGTTCCTTGTCGTCAATCTGCTTTTTGGCGCTGGCGAAGGCGATGGCGAGACAGGCGAGGACGGAAAGCTGGCAGGTAAAGGCCTTGGTCGAGGCGACGCCGACTTCCGGCCCGGCATGGGTATGCAGCACCAGGTCGGATTCCCGCTCCATCGAGCTTCCGGGCACATTGAGGATCGACAGGACATGCTGCCCCTGATCCTTGGCGTAGCGCAGCGCCGCCAGCGTATCCGCCGTTTCCCCCGACTGTGAGATGAAAATCGACAGGCCGCCCTTTGGCATCACCGCCTCCCGATAGCGGAATTCGGAAGCGACATCAACCTCGACATTGATCCGCGCCATCTGTTCGAGCCAGTATTTCGCCACCTGCCCGGCGTAAAAAGACGTGCCGCAGGCGATAATCGTCACCCGGTCAATGGCCGCCATGTCAAAGGGCATATCCGGTAAAGTGACCTTGCCCTGAATAGGATCAATCATCGTGCCGAGGGTCTGGCCGACCACGGTCGGCTGTTCGTATATTTCCTTCATCATGAAATGACGATGGTTGCCCTTGTCAATCATGCCGGCCGCGTTGGAAACAATATTGACCGGACGAATGATTTCCTTGCCGTTCACATCAAATATGCGGGCGCTTTCCCGGGTCAGCTCCACCCGGTCGCCCTCTTCGAGATAGGTGATGCGGTTGCTGAGCTGCGACAGGGCGATGGCGTCGGACCCGAGATACATTTCGCCGTCACCGTAGCCGAGGACCAGCGGGCTGCCTTTGCGGGCGCCGATCAGAAGATCGCTTTCCCCGTCAAAAATAATGGCCAGCGCGAACGCGCCTTCAAGCCGCTTCAGGGCGGCGGCGGCGGCCTTGCGCGGCGACAGGCCCTGATCCATAAAATCGGTGATCAGATGGACAATCACCTCGGTATCGGTTTCCGTTTTCAGTATATGGTTTTTGCCGGTCAGTTCTTCCCGCAATTCGCGGAAATTCTCAATAATGCCGTTATGAACCACCGCGACCTTTTCCGTCTTGTGGGGATGAGCGTTTTCAACCGTCGGCGCGCCGTGGGTCGCCCAGCGGGTATGACCGATTCCCACAACCCCCGGCAACGGATTTTGCCCAAGCAGCTTTTCCAGATTCGCCAACTTGCCTTCCGACCGGCGCCGGGCAAGAGATCCCGCGCCATCCAGCGTCGCAATACCGGCGGAATCATATCCGCGATATTCCAGTCGCCGCAATCCGTCGAGAATACGCGCTGTCGCCTCTTCCTTGCCAATGATGCCGATTATGCCGCACATGTCCTTTGCCCCTACTTCTTTTTCTGTTTACTGCGAAAGGCGGCGGCCCAGCCGCCGATTTCCTTCTGACTGGCCCGGGTTACCGCCAGCGCGTCGGCCGACACCTCGCGGGTGACCACGCTTCCCGCGCCGACAATGGCGCCGGCGCCGACCTTGACCGGGGCGACCAGCGCCGTATTGGAGCCGATGAAGGCCCCTTCGCCGATCTCGGTCAGTGATTTGTTGAACCCGTCATAATTGCAGGTGATGGTGCCGGCGCCGATATTGGCGTCAGCCCCGATGACGGCGTCGCCGATATAGCTCAGGTGGCTGACTTTCGCGCCCGGCTCTATGCGGGATTTTTTCACCTCGACAAAATTGCCGATCTTGGCCTTTTGTCCGACATCCGCTTTCGGCCGCAGCCGGGCATAGGGCCCGACGCTCGCCCCCGTCCGGACAATAGCGCCTTCAAAATGGCAAAATGCCTTGATCGTCACATCGTCCTCAATTTCAACCCCCGGTCCGAAAAAGACATGGGGTTCGATCACGACATCGCGGCCGATTTTGGTGTCATGGCTGAAATATACCGATGAAGGGTCCAGCAGGGTCACGCCGTCGTCCATAAACTGCCGGCGCCGCATGTCCTGAAAGACCGCTTCGGCCCCGGCCAGTTCGCTGCGCGAATTGATCCCCATCACTTCCCGTTCGTCGGCAAGGGCGACGGCGCATTCCAGCCCCTGGCGGCGGGCGATGCCGACAATATCCGTCAAATAGAATTCGCCGGCCGCATTATTATCGTCAAGCTGATCAAGCAGGTCGAACAGCACGCCGCCGTCAACCGCCATGATGCCGGAATTGCACAGGCCGATCGCCTTTTCCACCGCGGAAGCGTCCTTATGCTCCACAATGGCCTCCAGCGTCCCCCTGTCGCTGACCACCAGCCGGCCATAGGCTTTGGCGTCCTTCGGCTCAAAGCCCAGCACGACAACCGCAGGTTTTTTGGCGCCGCGCCGCGCCGCGATTAACGCCCGCAGGGTCGCCGTCGACAACAACGGCACATCGCCGTAAAGAATCAGGACGTCGCCGGAAAAACCGCGCAACCGGTCGGCCGTTACCTGCACCGCGTGGCCGGTGCCAAGCTGCGGCTCCTGGGTGACAATTTCCGCCTCATCACCGACCGACTCCGCGACCTGCTCCTTGCCGGCCCCGACGACGATCACCTTGCGGCTCGGCGCAAGCTCCGCCAGCGCGTCCATCAGATGATGCAGCATCGGCCGCCCCCCCAGAGGATGCAGGACTTTATGCCGCTTTGATTTCATGCGGGTGCCCTTTCCCGCTGCAAGAATGATGACCGCCAAATCAGATTGTGCCATGACTAAATATTTCTTTTCCCTTTTGAAACTTGCGTTATAACTCTAATACTTTCTTTTCCGCCAACGTGCCATAAGAATACTAATATATTTATAATAGAATTGAGTAATTTTCCGGATGAACCTTTATGCCCAGATTTCAAGACCAAAATATGTCCCCAACGCCGTCGGCCGTCCTCTTTGACCTCGACGGGACCCTGGTGGACAGCGCCCGCGACCTGTCCGCCGCCCTCAATCACGTGCTGCGGAAAGCCGCCCGGCCGGAAATGGAGATCGACCGGGTAAGGCATATGGTCGGCGATGGCGCCCGGGCGTTGATCCTCAAAGGCTTTTCCGATAGCGGCGCCGTTCCGGGTAATGCGGACATCAAAGCGATACTGGATGATTTCCTCGATTACTATCTGGAGAATATCGCCGAGCGGACGATTATCTTCCCCGGCGCCCGCCAGGTGATCGAGGATCTGGCGGCGCGGGAAATTCCCCTGGGCCTGTGCACCAACAAGGCCCTCCGGCTCAGTGAAAAGCTGATGACGGAAATGGGCCTGGCGAAATATTTTTCGGCCATCGTCGGCGGCGATAGCTTCCCCTATTGCAAGCCCGATCCGCGCCATCTGACCGCCACCCTTGAAAAGATAACGGCGGCTCCCGAACGGGCGGTGATGGTCGGCGATTCCGCCAATGACATCATCGCGGCGCAGAAAGCCCATATGCCGGTGATCGGCGTGTCTTTCGGCTATACGAAAACGCCGCTCGCCGAACTGAATCCCGACATCATCATTGATCATTTCGATGATTTTCCGCAGGCGCTAGAAAAAATTTGTGAAAGATTTTAAGATTTTTCCACTCTGAAGCGGCGGAAAAATTTCACCGTCAGATGCCTGAGGAGCATCCAGGCCGGCATCCGCAACCAGTGGGCGCGCAGATAAAGCCCGTTGGTCGCCAGATAACTGGTCAGCCGTGATCCTTTGGCACCGTAAGGAATCATCACCCGGCGCACCATCCGGTCCATGAGCCATAAGGTCAACGCGCCGGGGGCGTGACGGTTCGCCCGCGCCCAAACCTCCTGCGGAATTTCCGTTTTCAGGAAATCACGGCAATAGCGCAGGGCGTAAAACACCGGCCGTCCCAGATTCATTTCCGCGGTCCGGTCCATAAACCGGGGCCAGAAGTCCGGATCCCGGGCGAATTCCCGGATCATGTCATCCTGTTCCAGCAGATTGCGCAGGCTGGCCTTCAGGGCGCCGTCGACGAACTGATGCAGGATGCTGTGGAGCAGCATATCCTCATTGCACAAGACATGAATATTGTCTTCCAGGGGCACGGAATCGGCGATCATCCGCTCGATGTCGGGCTTATAGCGGCTGGTGACCTGAAGGATATTATGATGGACGTCAACCTCGACCATGCGATCCGGATGGACCAGCGGCGGCAGTTCGTGGGCCCATTCCCGGTAATATTTCTGATCATATTCATTCTGTATCTGACTACCGTAACCGGCCATGAACAAATGATTTTCCACAATATCAAGATTTTTTTTCGCAACAAGAATATCGATGTCGGCGCTGGTCCGGCCCTGGGCGCCCTTCATATCCTTGGCGATATAGGCGCCGCCCTTGACCAGGATCACCTTGTCGTGAAAACCGAACAGGGCGCGCCGGACGCGATTGACTTCCCACATGATTTTGCGCTGACGGGCCGCGGCTTCGATTTCGGCGTTGATCAGGATTTGCCGAACCTTTTCGGGAAGCGCATCCCATAGCCCGTGCGCCCGGGCGTCATGGGCCAGTCGCCCGCGCAGTTTCAGCATATGCGCCTCATACAGCACCCGGTTCCAGCCCGCAATGTCGAGATCGCGCATTTTCCGCGGCGCCTGCAGTATCCCGAGCAGCAGGCCTTTCGCGGCATCCGCCGCCGCCCCGCTGGCTTTATTTTGCACCGCGCCGTGATTGGTCATGCCACATTCTCGTCAACGACCTGATTGACCAGGCGGACGCCTTCCGCAAGCGAGGAATATGTGATTTCGCAGGAGACGCATTCTTCGGCGATTTTGCTCAGGGCGTGGAAGGCCGGCTCGCCAATTTCGCCGTAATTCGCCGACGAGCGCACCAGGCGGAAAAAGGCCATGGTCCGACTGAGCGGCGTGATCGCCGGTTTTGCCGCCGGATCGAATACCGGATGAATCACAACCCGTGGCCGGGCCGGCCTGTCCATATTGTCGAGGCTGTCCCGGTTGGGACGCAGATAGCAAATTGTGCCCTTCGGGGTATTTTCAAAATTGCGGCTGAAGGGTTCGTCATTCCCGATCCATTCCTTCATCACCGGGATTGATTCATTCTTCAGGGAAACCGGCCGCGGATAGGGATAAAGCGCGCCGGTCGCGGCGTCAAGCATCCCGAATTCGTCGGAAAAGAACCGCCAGCCGTCATAGGCGAGACCGGCGGAAAGCGTGCTCTTGCCGCTGCCCGATATGGCGGGGATAATCACGCCAATGCCGTTTTTTTCGACCACGCCGGCATGAAACAGGATATGACTTCGACAGCCAAAGGCCACCTGCCAGTTAAGACCCATCTCGACAGAAAGCATGCCCATCGATTCGGGCAGCGGCGCGAAATCCGCATTCATCAGGGTCTCGACGCTGACCTGGGGCCTCAGGTAACGGCGATAGAAATTTTTGCCAAAAACATCCAGATAATAATCGGTTATTTCCGGTCCTTCATAAAAGGGATAATCCTTGTAAATATGCAGAAAATCGTCCCGGATCCGGGGAAAGCGGATCGAAATTCGGCTACAGACCGGCCCGATGCCCAGCAACGCGCCCTGGCGCGCGGCCAATTGCTGCTGGATCGTCGTCCGGTTTGTCAGGCGCTTGCTGTCAGCTTTCATCTATTGATTATTATTCTCTTGGGGGTGCGCCACCGGTTCGATGAGGCCCATCTTGTCGAATTCGGCAACGGTCTGGGCTACTTTTTGCTTCAGGTCCGCATCCAGGGTCCGCTCGAGCAGCGCCTCCAGTTCCTGTTCAATATCAATCAATCGGCGGGGCTGTTCCTCGATCATCGCGAAAATTTCACGGGCGAATTCATTCATGGCCTGCGAATGCCCCGACCTTTTATTGTAAATGATATAGGCGTCATCCATGTTTTTCCATAGAAAACAGGCTGTATCCGCCACCTGGAATACAGCCTTGTTGATCAGTCGATGTGGATGAATTGAATGATTTGCGCTACCCAACGGCCCGACTTCCCCTATAGAACATGGACTTCAAGCTTAAATTCCCGATCCCTGTCCGTCAAGATCAGCAGCAGATTTACCGCGTCTCCCCGGAAGCCATGAAGGACTGCAGGCAGGTTTGCCCGGCAAGCTGTTCTCTTATCACATAATTCCAGTGATCTTCCGGCTGGCCATCAATGACGCGTCCGGTCATGGCGCCGGGAGACGGATTAAAAGCAACGCTGCCGTTCTGAACGTAATTTCCATCAGCATCCACCGAAAAAGTCGGAATCCTCAGGGTATCCTTTAAATGTTCCACGCAGCGGCCCGCAGAATTGACCTGGGCGAAGGCGACGCCGCCATGCAGGGTAACGGCCAAAGGCGCAATCACCGCCCCGGCCTTTAAAATGCGTCTGCGCCTGATGCGCGCCTGATCCGTCATTTCCATCATTGCACCGTCTTCATTTTTCTTCGTCATGACAATTGCCTGCCTAAAAAATCTTAAACATATCTTTTAATATAAATGACATCCCGTCAAAAGACCATGGTTTTTACGACAGGATCGTTACCCGCCCATATATCATGCAATTTTCAGGCCACTAATTAATGCCCCGTATTTTCAAATACTTATAATTTCCTGGCTTCAGAAACTGTAAAATATTCTGACACTTTGCGGTCTTTTGGATCATTTTTTTTACACATTCAATTTTACGCCCCTGATTTAACCTTGGAAATATTTCCGGCAAATATTATATTTTTATTACACAAGTGACATTTGTCCGAACTTCTTTTACGCTCAGGACCTGTTTAATGGCAGGAGACTTAAAATATATGTCCCCCAGAGATGACATACAGACATTCCTGAGAAGACTGTTCCGGTTGGCGATTATCTCATCCCCTTTATTGATTTTCCTGATATTTTTGTCCGCCCGGGGCAAAATAAACGGTCAGGAATTGTCCATATTCATCGCCCTGCTGGTTTTGATGCTTGTTTATATCCTGTTTTACTTTAATAAAAAGCTTGAAGCCCTTGATCGAAAAACAACATTACAAATTCATGATAACAAGCAAACCAGGGAAAACCAACTGCTGCTGATGAGCATCATGGAGAATCTGTCCGATCCGCTTCTGCTGCTTGACGCCAGTAATCGCATATTGATGGCCAATAAATCCGCCAATACACTGCTGGGTGATCAGATATTGCGGCAGGATATTTCGCTGTTCATCCGAAATTCGAACCTGTATGAGGCGCTTGGCAAAACCCTGGAAACGGGCGAGCCCGCAAGCTGCGAATTTCAGCATGGAGCGCCGGTCGCCAGACATTTTTTGGCGCGCATTCATCTGTTCGGCCCGCCGTCGGATGATACGCCAACGTCAGAGTCTTCTGGAAATAGCGCCATCCTTCATCCTCATCACGCGCACAGGAAATATATCCTCATCGCCATCTATGATATTTCCCTGCTCAAGCATGTCGATAAAATGCGGATGGATTTTGTCGCCAACGCCAGTCACGAACTCCGAACCCCCCTGGCTTCTATCCTTGGTTTCGTCGAAACCCTGCAGGGTCCGGCGAAAGGCGACATGCAGGCCCATGAGCGGTTTCTCAATATCATGCATGATGAAGCGAGCCGTATGAGTCGCCTGATTGAGGATCTTTTGTCCCTGTCGCGGATTGAACGGGATGAACATATCAAGCCCTCGGATACGGTTGACCTGGCCGGCCTGATCAGAAGCGTCATCGCGGCTCTTGGCAATCAGGCGCGGGACAAGAACATGGCCATCTCCTTCAGCCACGGGCAAATTGGCGACGTCACCGGTGACCATGACCAACTGACCCAGGTTTTCCAGAATCTGATTGAAAACGCCATCAAATATGGCCGGAAGAACAGCGAGATCAAAGTCGAATGCAGCGATCTTTTGTCGCCGGGGTCCGCCGGCGCGGAATCTGTCACCATCACCGTCACCAATGAGGGTCCCGGTATTCCGGCGGAACATCTGCCGCGTCTGATGGAAAGATTTTACCGGGTTGATTCCGCCCGCTCGCGCAATCTGGGCGGCACCGGCCTTGGTCTCGCCATCGTCAAACATATCATACAACGCCACCACGGCCGCATTTTCTTTGAAAGCGAAATCAACGCCGACACCCGGGTCACCATCTCCCTGCCAAAATAAATTCTCCCTCCCACTGTCATAAATGTTTAACAAAACTGCCGCAAATAGGTAATTGAGCCTTTTTACAGTCGGTCCCGTAGTGAATGTCCTACAACAATTAACGGAGAGAAAACGTGCTTACAAAGAAAATGACGACACTTCTGGGAACCGCCGCCCTAGCCATAACCATCGCCAGTCCCGCCGTCGCCCGGGACCAGATCCGCATTGTCGGTTCTTCGACCGTCTATCCTTTCGCCACAACGGTCGCCGAGGAATTTGGCAAAAGGTCAAAATTTAAAACCCCTGTTGTGGAAAGCACCGGCTCCGGCGGCGGCCTGAAGCTTTTCTGTGAAGGGGTCGGTGAAAAATTTCCCGACATCACCAACGCCTCCCGCCCCATCAAATCCTCGGAAATCGAGCGCTGCACCAAGAATGGCGTCAACGACATCGTCGAAGTGAAAGTCGGTTTTGACGGCATCGTCTTCGCCAATTCCAAGCAGACCCAGCGGATAGAACTGTCCCTGAGAGACATCTGGCTGGCTCTTGCGGCTGAAATTCCGGCCAATGGCGGCATGATCCCGAACCCCTATAAATACTGGAATCAGGTCAACTCAAACCTGCCCCACAAGAAAATCGAGGTTCTTGGCCCGCCGCCCACATCCGGCACCCGGGACGCCTTTGCTGAACTCGCCATGGAAGGCGGATGTAAAACATTCCCTGAAATCAAGGCTATGAAAAAGAAAGACAAAAAGCAATATAAAGCCATCTGTCACACCATCCGCGAGGACGGCGCCTATATCGAAGCCGGCGAAAATGACAATCTGATCGTCGGCAAGCTGCAGGCGAACCCGGACGCCTTCGGCATTTTCGGCTACAGCTTTCTCGATCAAAACAGTGATGTTATTCAGGGCAGCCTGGTGAACGGAAAAATACCGACTTTTGAGAATATCTCCTCCGGCAGCTATCCGGTATCCCGGTCGCTGTATTTCTACGTCAAGAAAGCCCATGTCGGCAAAATCCCCGGCATCAAGGAATATCTGGCGGAATTCGTCAGCGACAAGGCCATGGGGGATTATGGCTATCTTGCGGAAAAGGGCCTGATTCCCCTGCCTGCGGCTGATCTGCAGAAATTACGCGCCGATACAAAAAATTTGGTAACGCTCCGCAAATAATATTATAGTGTCGGAGCCGGAGTGCACGCCGGCTCCGCTTTTTATTTTCCTAAAGATGAACCGAAGTCAAAATATATGAGCAGTCTTTCCCTCATCCTCATTCTTGGATTTATTGCCGCCGCGTCCTATGTCATGGGCCGCAAAAAGGCTGTTCTGTCGGTCCGCGGCGACATCAGACAGCTCCATTCCCTGCCCAATCATTACGGCTGGCTTTCGGCCATGACCAGCCTTCTGCCCGGCCTGCTGGTGTTTATGGTCTGGATCGTCTTCGGCAACAGCATTATCAACAGCATCGTCCTCGGCGCCCTCGGCGAGGAAATTCAGAATCTGTCGCATTTCGAGCGCGCCATTTATCTGAATGATATTCGCAATCTGGCGATCAATGACGCGATTTCACGCCCGGTAACCGATGAATTGCGCCAGGCGGCCCAATATCTGATCAGCACCCGGAGAAATATTCTGCTGATTTTTACCCTGACGGCGATCGGGCTGTCCTCGTTAACAGCCTTTCTGAGTGTTCGAAGCATCACGCCAGATTTGAAATCCCGCAATATGCTGGAATATCTGATCGTCGTCAGTCTGGTGATCTGTTCCGCCATCGCCATCCTGACCACGATCGGCATTGTATCCTCGCTGGTGCTGGAAACCCTGCGCTTTCTCGACCATGTTTCCCTGAGCGAATTCCTCCTGGGCCTGAAATGGAGCCCGCAAACCGCCCTGCGGGCCGACCAGGTCGGCAGTTCAGGCTCATTCGGCGCCATCCCCCTGTTCGCCGGAACGCTGCTGATTACTTTCATCGCTCTGCTGTTTGCCGTCCCGGTCGGATTGTTATCAGCCATCTACATGACCGAATTCGCCAATCGCAAGGCCCGCGCCGTCTTCAAGCCGCTGCTCGAGCTTCTGGCCGGCATTCCGACCGTTGTCTACGGCTTTTTCGCCGCCCTGATCGTCGCGCCGACAATCCGCTCATCGGGCGATTTCTTCGGCCTTGAAATCGCCTCGGAAAGCGCTCTCGCCGCCGGTCTTGTCATGGGCATCATGATCATACCGCTCATATCATCCCTGTCCGATGATGTTATTTCCTCGGTGCCGCAAAGTCTGCGGGACGCTTCTTACGGTCTGGGCGCGACCAAAACAGAAACCATTCTGAACGTGATTATTCCGTCCGCCCTGCCCGGCATCGTCAGCGCCTTTCTTCTCGCCGCGTCACGGGCCATTGGCGAGACGATGATTGTCGTCATGGCCGCCGGCATGGCCGCCAACCTGACGGCGAACCCTCTGCAGGCCGTGACCACGGTCACCGTCCAGATTGTCGCCCTGCTGACCGGGGATCAGGAATTTGACAGCGCCAAGACCCTGTCGGCCTTCGCCCTTGGGCTGGCGCTCTTCATCATCACCCTGCTTTTAAACTTTATCGCCCTCAGGGTGGTTCGAAAATATCAGGAACAATATGACTGAATTTGAGAAAAGCAACGCCCCTGACGCCATGGCTTCCTTTTGGACGTCACCGAAAATGCTGGCCCGGGTCAAACGGCGCTACCGGAAGGAACGACTGTTCAAGGCTATTGGCCTCGCCGGCCTGTTCTCCGGCCTTCTGGCGCTGACGATCCTTTTTGCCAGCATCCTGACCACCGGTCTGAGCGGCTTTCAGGAAACCCGGCTGCGCATTGACATCTTCATGGATCCGCAGATCATCGGCGAGACGACGAACCTGACCGAAGAGCAATATCGCCAGACGGTGATGGCGGCCGATCATCGCGCCCTGATCCGCAACAGTCTGAGGGCGATGTTCCCCGAAGTTCAGAAAAGGCGAGACATATTCGCCTTGCAGAAACTGATCAGCAGCGGGGCCCGGGATGAGGTCATGGAAAGCCTGCTCGGCGACAGGGATGCCATCGGCAGGACTGTAAGTCTTGACCTCCTGGCCTCAAGCACCGTTGATATGTATATCAAGGGCCAGATTTCGCGGGATGTTGACCAGAGTGAACGAAAAATTTCCGACGACCAGTTGCTGTGGCTGGATAAAATTGCCGCGGAAGACCGAATTATCCGAGGCTTCAACTGGCGTTTCCTGAGCTCGGGAGATTCCCGGGAGCCGGAGCTCGCCGGCATATGGGGCGCGGCCGTCGGCTCGTTCCTGACCCTGCTGGTGACCTTGCTGATCGCCTTTCCCATTGGTGTGGCCTCGGCGATCTATCTTGAGGAATTCGCCCCGCGCAACCGTTGGACGGATCTGGTGGAAATCAACATCAACAATCTGGCCGCCGTCCCCTCGATTATTTTCGGACTGCTCGGGCTCGCGGTTTTTCTCAATGTCTTCAATATGCCGCGCTCCGCCCCTTTGGTCGGCGGACTGACCCTGGCCCTGATGACTTTGCCCACCATCATCATCGCCTCCCGGGCGGCAATCCGCGCCGTGCCGCCGTCCATTCGCGACGCGGCGATCGGCATGGGGGCGTCAAAAGTGCAGACCCAGCTGCATCATGTCCTGCCGCTGAGCATGCCCGGCATCCTGACCGGAACCATCATTGGCATGGCCCAGGCGCTCGGGGAAACGGCGCCGCTGTTGATGATTGGCATGGTCGCCTTTATTGTTGATGTTCCACAAGGTATAGTGGACGCCGCGACAGCGCTGCCGGTACAGATTTTCCTCTGGGCCGACAGTCCGGAACGTGGTTTTATGGAAAAAACCTCCGCCGCGATCATTGTACTTTTATTCTTCCTTGTATTGATGAACGGTCTTGCCATTTGGATGAGACAGAAATTTGAAAAGCACTGGTAAGAAAATGAATGTTGTAGATTTTATTAAGGACGACCAGATGGCAAAAGCCGAAACCGCCAAAATACAGGCGCGTGATGTGAATGTATATTATGGAGACACCCACGCAATCAGGGGCGTGGATCTGGACATCAGCCCCAACGCCGTAACCGCATTAATCGGCCCCTCCGGCTGTGGCAAGTCAACCTTCCTGCGCAGTATCAACCGGATGAATGACACCATAGCCTCCTGTCGCGTCACAGGATCGATCAAACTGGATGGCCAGGATATATATGACAGGAAAATTGATGTTGTTCAATTGCGGGCCCGGGTCGGCATGGTCTTTCAGAAACCGAACCCCTTCCCCAAATCAATTTATGACAATGTGGCCTATGGCCCGCGGATCCACGGCCTGGCCCGCAACAGCGCGGAACTGGATGAAATCGTCTTCAACAGCTTGCAGAAATCCGGCCTATGGGATGAGGTAAAGGACCGCCTGGAGACCCCGGGCACCGCCCTTTCCGGCGGGCAGCAACAACGTCTGTGTATCGCCCGGACCATCGCCGTCAATCCGGAAGTCATCCTGATGGACGAACCCTGCTCCGCCCTTGATCCGATCGCAACCGCCATTGTCGAGGAACTGATCGACGAACTGAAGGACCGCTATGCGATTGTTATCGTCACCCATTCCATGCAACAGGCCGCGCGCGTCTCTCAAAGGACAGCCTTTTTTCACCTCGGACAGATCCTTGAATATGGCGAAACATCGCAAATCTTCACCAACCCAAAAGTTGCAAAAACCAAAGATTATATCACCGGACGTTATGGCTGAGCGACCAACCACAGGATTAAATCATGACACATAATCACATTTCATCCTCTTTTGACGACGAGCTTTCCAGGCTCAGGTCAAAGATTGTAAAGATGGGCAGCTTTGTCGAGGAACAATATAAACAGGCCTCAATAGCCATGAAGACCAACGATGAGGAACTGGCGGACCAGGTGCGCCGGCAGGATGCCCTTGTTGACCAGATGGATGTCGAAATTGAAAAAATGGCCATTGAACTGGTGGCGCTGCGCTCGCCGGTCGCCGACGACCTGCGGGACATCGTCTCCACCATAAAAATCAGCGCCGGACTGGAGCGGATCGGCGATTACGCCAAAAACCTGGCCAAACGCGTTCACGCCATAAATCACAATAAAACCATCTCAGTCAGCAGTTCCCTGATCGATCAGATGGTCAAACATATCCGGAGCATGATCTCCGATGTGCTCGACGCCTATATCAACCGGGATGTTGAGCTCGCCATTGACGTCTGGCGACGGGATCAGGAAGTGGATAATCTCTATAACAGCCTGTTCCGGGAAATGCTGACCTATATGATGGAAAACCCCCGCTATATCACCCAGGCGACCCATTTGCTGTTCATCGCCAAAAATACCGAACGCGCCGGGGATCACGCGACCAATATCGCCGAGCTGGTCTATTACATCAATGAAGGCGAGCTTCTTGACGCAAAACGGCCCAAGGATGACAGCAGCAATTACCTTGAAATCGACATTGATAATAAATAACCCACAGGCGGACGCCACCACCATGGATACAAAAATTCTCCTCATCGAAGACGATCAAAGTCTGACCGAACTTATCCGCTACAACCTGACCCAGGCAGGCTTCAGCGTTCATTGTGAAAGCGATGGCGAGGAAGGCCTGCTGGCGTCCGAGGAATTTTTACCGGATCTGATTTTGCTCGACTGGATGCTGCCCAACCTGTCCGGCATCGAAATCTGCCGCCGCATCCGCCGGACAAAGGCGACCCGGAATGTGCCGATCATTATGCTGACGGCGCGGGCCGAGGAAAGCGACCGGATCCGCGGGCTTGACACCGGGGCCGACGACTATGTCACCAAACCCTTTTCCCCCAGGGAGCTGATTGCCCGGATCAACGCCATTCTGCGCCGCATTCGTCCCGCCCTGAGCGGGGAAACACTGACCTATGACGACATTATCCTGGATGCGACCTCCCACAAGGTGACCCGCGCCGGAACCCCCGTTCATCTGGGGCCGACCGAATTTAAAATCCTGCGCTATCTGATGGAAAATCCCGGGCGTGTCTTTTCACGGGAACAATTGCTCGACAGTATCTGGGGAACAAATATCTATGTTGAATCGCGCACCGTTGACGTTCATATTCGCCGCCTGCGCAAGGCGTTGAATATCGGCGACACGCCGGACATCATCCGGACCGTTCGTTCGGCCGGATACGCCCTCGACAAGAGTTGACAAAACCAAAAGTGTAAAAAAGGACCAAATAGTGTCGGTTTTTTTTACAATTTTAAGTTCGGTTTGTTGCCCCTTTCGCCAATAAATACTTTCCGAGATTTATAAGCCATTGATTAATATGGCCTATTTATAAGTGGCATATTTCTTGAATGTGCATCTAATAAGATGCCTCTTTTACCCAAAAGTTACATTTGTTGAAAAAATACTAGTCATTATATTTTATTAACGATAAGATAATGCCCGGGCTGTTGTGGGTATAACTATCTGAAATATTGAGCTTTATTATGGTTAACAATGCACAGGACAATAAAGAAGCCAAAGAAGAACGCCTCTCGATGCGAAATTCCATCATGGTGTGGGTGGCGGGGGCTGTGCTGGGATGGATTGTCGCCGTTGTCTCCGTCTGGACCGCCCTGAGCACCACGGACAATAATATCGCCAAAAATAACGCGCCCGATGCGGAACAGTTGGAAGAAATCATGCCCGCCGCCGGCGATCCCGAGAAAAAACAGGATACCGAAAACTGATCAAGCCGACGGCGCCGGTTGATTTAGGGGCAGGACCTATTAATTATGCGCAATTCTGTTGCCGGCAAAGGCGCGGAAGGGCGGAAGACAGGCGGCTGAAAGTCCCCTTTACCGACTTCGCAAACACTTCATCCTCGCTTGCCTTCCTTGTCCCCGCCCTTCCTTATCCTCGGCGCCCCCTTTCCTCATCCTCGGGCTTGACCCGGGGATCCATTTTGACATTACGCACTCGCCATGCCGGAGAAAAAAGACATTGGCATGTGCCCGGACTCCGGATTTCCGATCGGGGTCGGGAATGAGGGCGAAGGGGCGAAAATGAGGGGCCGGGGGAAGTCAGGTTATTGCTCAAATCAGCGCGGTCACGGCTTGTCCGTGGTCAGCCCCGCATCCCGCAACAGATTATGCAGATAGACCACCGGAATGGCGAAGGAAATGCCGCTGGGTTTCGTTAAGGCGTTTTCCTTGGTTCCCTTGACCGTAACACTATTCAAAATCCCCTCGACCCGGCCTGTTTCCGCGTTATACATCGGGCTGCCGCTATTGCCGGGAAAGGCGGTGAGATCCAGTTGATAGACATCATAACGCGACTGACGAACGACTTTCGGGTCGAGATAACGCGCCGACGGTTGCGGGATGACGATCGGTGTTATCGCGGCGACGATGCCCCGGTGGGTCACGGGATATAGCCCCAGCACCGCGCCGATGGGAAAGCCGGTCACGGCGATATCCGTTCCCTCGGGCGCCATGCCGCCGGAGCCAAGAGTGAATTTCGCTACTTTGTTGCCGTCAATCCTCAACAGGGCCAGGTCATGTTCCCGATCAATAAGCACAACTTCCGCCACGCGCCGGTCCGGCGTCCTGCCCCGGCCGATCAAAACGGAAATTTTTTCGTTATGTGTGAGCTCTGAATCTTTCGGCAGGACATGGGCGTTGGTGATGACATGCAGGCCGTCATGGACGACAAATCCGGTCCCCCGCATGACGACACGGGGGCTCCGCAACGGACTGTAGGTTGCAATGGCGACGACCGACGGGGTTATCTTTCGCACCACGTCGGGAAATGTGACACTCCCCTCGGCGGCGGAACCCTGGGCGGTCGCCGCCATATAAAAAAGACATATACAGACAAAAGACTTCATTGACGCCATCATATCACCACAACTCATCCTGACCATGTTACCTGCTCAACGCTCTTCGCCCCGGACCATAGTTTCAAATGACGGCAAACTTGCAGCAAGCTCCGCCAACCGTTGCCTTTGCTGATCCATCACATCCTTGTCCACCGGCACCGACAGGGCGACCACCGCCGAATCCAGCCTGCCGCCGAGCAGCTTGGCTCTCGCGTCATACAGTTTGGCCTTGTAATTGCTGGTGAGGATTTCGCCGTCCACCCAATACCAGTACCAGACCAGACGCTGGCCGACCCTGGAATGCAGCAGAACCTCCTTCACCGGCCGTTTCTTTCCGGAAATTTCACTACTGACCCGCTGACCGTCGGCGCGCTCCCAAATATCCTCCATGGCGACGCCATTGCCAAACCGGATCATTTCGGCGTCTTTGGCCTGATATTTGTAATACGCGACGAAAACATCCACCGCATTCCGCGACACGGCGCCCTTCTTGAGGTGGAAGGTCTGTGACGCGCCGTCATAAAAAGGCTTCCAGTCGGTCTTGTCAGCTGCATCATGGCCCCAAACGGCTTCATCGACAACGATATAGCGGTCTTCATTGGACAGCAGTCTCTGATCAATGACCGAGACATAGGCCGGGGCGCCGCCGGCCGCAATCAGGCCGATGACCAGGAAGGGGATGAATTTTTTCAGCGGCACCGCCTCATTGGACTGCCAATACTCCTTTGAAAAATCAATATAGCCGTCATGCAGGCCCCGGTTGGTGAAAGTCATGGCGATGGAAATAAAAATCAGCAGAACAACGGCAAAAAATATCCAGCCGAAAACAATATGATCAACGCCGGTGGCGTATTTCATGTCGGACCAATGGGCGACAAGGACGATGCCGCTGGCGCGCAACCCGTTGGCGATCACCGGCACGATGAAGGAAAGCAGGACGACAATGATCTGACGGCCGATGGTTTTGTAGGCGACATTGGCCATCAGGGTGCCAAGGGCGACCGTCGCCACCAGGAACCTTAAGCCGGCGCAGGCCTCGGCAACATGGAAATCGCCGGCGGGTATCGACAGGAACACCCCTTCGACATAGACCGGAATGCTCAGAATATTCAGGGTGGTGACAACAAAGGCGGTGGTGAAATCCTGCAAGGCCGGAACCAGAAAGTCGCCAAAGGGGATTAAAAACACCATATAGAAAATGGGGAACATCAAGGCCAGAACCACCCGCCAGCCCAATATGGTCAGGATAGAACCCTGCAGCAAAATCACCAGCCCGAACTGGCGCACCACATTGGCGTCGGCCAGATCACCGAGCAGCCACAGGCCGCCGCCGGCCAGGATCGGCAACAGACCGAGCCACGACGGCTTTGGCGCGATTTTATGGAAAATCTCGCGCCGCTCATATAGCAGATAGATGAGGATCGGCAGGATAAGCAGACAATGGTTATATTCCGGCTTGTCCCACCAGGTCATGACCAGGATTTTCACGGTATCGAAAAAAACAAACAGAATAAACAGGACAACAGCCCCCAGGGTTAATGCGGCGTTCCGCCATTGGGTTCTGATCGCTTCGCTCTGCATTTCCGTCATATTTTTAACCCCGGTTTTTATGTCCCTGTAGATGTCATTTCAGGCAGCTTATTCCAACACCGTTATTTTTCGCTTAATTATTCATCTTTTCCCAGTGGGGGTATTTATCCCCGGGACTGTTTATCCAAGTGACCGGGAAATCATCGGCCCGACCAGATTGGCGATCGGCAACGGCAGTTTTTTCCAGGTTTTGATCATCAACTGATATTTCGGATTCAGCGGATTAATATCCGGCATTTCTCCGCCCTCCGGCAGAATAAACTCATAATGGAGCGGTTGTGGCGCAAAGCCCCAGTTCTTTTTGAAGCTGAAGGCGCCGGTGCCATTCTTACTGCGGCCGAAATCAAATATGGCGCAGTCTTTTTCATCAACCCCCCGCGCCATCAACGACCAATACATGAAATCATTGGCCGCAAGGGCGCGTGCCTCAAAAGTCCCGCCGCCGTAATAGGGCACGACCTCATTTCTGAAATAAAACGTCATCACACTGGAAACCGGCGCTCCCTCGGCTGTTTCCACCGTCAGAATTTCGCAGTCATCGCCAAATTCCTCTTTGAGGAAATAAAACAGTTTGCGGGGAAAGACCGGCGAGCCCAGATTACGGACGCTCTCCGAATACATGGCGAACAGGCGGTCCGGACGCGGATCAATGACCGCTCTGAGGCCGAATTTAATCCCCTTGCGCACCATCGCCCGCTGTTTGCGCGGGATGGCCTTCATATTTTCCTCATTATCCCGGGACAGCGCCTTGCGGAAAGTGGAATACATCTCCTTCTTTGTCGGCCAGTCATCATGAACCGGAACCATATTGCGGCATTCCAGATAATCAACCCCCAGGGTTTTGACCAGCCAGCCCGCCTCCCCGTCCAGCAGCGCCAGGGCCTTTTCATCATCAAAAAGCGGCCCGCCATTGGTCGCAAAGGCGACAGAAATCAGCGAGTCGCCAAACAGCAGGCTCTTGACATGGATCAGCGGCAGCAGGCCGCGGATTTTCCCCTGATCCTCGACATAGATATAATAGCATTTATGGCCCATGCTCCTGGCGACGGCCCGGCCCCAGGCGGACAGATGATAAACCGTCGCCTTAGGGTGTCCCTCAACATAGGCGTCCCACCTTGCGCAATCGTCAAAAATATCCAGAAGTTTTATTTGCATTCCCTACCTTTGCCGTTCCCTTTGCCCATTCAGGAAAATTTCATCCATCCGCCCCCATTGAAACTGGGCCAGCGCCTTTCTGATCTTTGCCTCCATTATGCCGAGATTGGTATAATGACGGAATCTTGACCTCAGGCTGGCCCGGGTCTGGCGCGGCTGACCCGGGTCAATCTCCCAGGGATGGAAATAAAAGATGCAGGCCTCGCCGTCTTTGCGGTTAACGCGCTTCATGGCTGATTTTGAAATAAAATAAGGCAGCAGCCTGAAATAACCGCCGCCGCCGCAGGGTATCTTGCTGCCCATCACATCGACCGTGGTCACCGGCATCTCCAGGAAATCCCGACCCTGCAACGGCTGAAAGGCGAACCGCGGCGCCGAGGGCATGCCGTAATGGTCATGGCGAATGGGATAAATGCTCGAACTGTATTTATAGCCGGCCTCATGCAGAACATCCAGCGCCCAGATATTCTTCTCCCCGATGGAGAAGCTCGGCGCGCGGTATCCCTTGACGTCGCAGCCGCCAATATCCTCCAGCAACTTTTTTGACGCCCCGGCGTCATCGGTAAATTCTTCACGGCTTTGATCGGTAATGCGCATGTGGCTCATGCCATGGCTGGCCAGTTCATGCCCGTTATCGACAATCTGCCGAATGGCCGCAGGGTATCTTTCGGCAATCCAGCCCAGGGTGAAGAAGGTCGCTTTCACCTGATGATCGTCAAACATGGCCAGAATGACATCGAGATTACGCTCCACCCGGCATTCCAGCCTGTCCCAGTCCCGCCGGTCAATATCATTTTCAAATGCCCCGACCTGGAAATAATCCTCAACATCGACCGTCATCGCATTTCTGATTTCAGAGGTCATGAAGGCTAGGTCCCCTGATCTTCATTTGAATCCATCAGCCGGGTGACAATATCAAGCGCCCCCTTGATGGTTTCATCATGAATTTTGACGTATTTTTCGAGGACGAAAAGACGCTCCTTCAGGTCTTCCAGTTCCTGACTGCCGATCGCCAGAGCCCGGGCGTCATGGCTCGGGCCGGCCGGCCTTTTCCGGCCGCCGCCATTGTTCGAGGCCGTATTCTGAATATTTCCGCCCGATGAGGCGATGTCCCGCTCCATATCCTCAATGACGCTGGTCACGACTTTCTTATCAATGGTGTCGAGCTCCTCAATGGCCCCGAACAGCAGGATGCGCGAACAGAGGGTGTTCAGTTTGCGCGGAACGCCACTGGTGAAATGATAGATTTCCTGAAAGGAATTCTCGGTAAAGAGCGGCTTATCCCGCCAGCCGACAATCGCCAGCCGATGGAGAATATATTCCCGGGTTTCCTCATAGGTCATGGACTGGAGGTGGTGGGTCGCGATCACCCGCTGGCGCAACTGTTCCAGCTCCGGGGCAAAGGCCCATTTGTCGCGAAATTCCGGCTGGCCGATCAGGAAGCTCTGCAACAGGGCGCGGTCGCCTTCCTGGAAATTGGACAGCATGCGCAGTTCTTCGAGGGCGGAAATGGGCAGATTCTGCACCTCATCAATGATTAAAAGCGCCCGCCGGCCCTTTTTATGATTTCGGCGCAGGAACATCTCGATTTCCTGAAGGATAATGGATTTATCCTTTGACATGATGTCAAGGCCGAAGCCCGCCGCAACCATTCTCAGAAGATCATCCGCATCAAGGTGGGTGGTCACGATCTTCGCCGCAACATATTGATCGGTATCCAGATCGTCCAGCAGGCGGGCGACAAGCGTCGTTTTGCCGGCGCCGATCTCCCCGGTTACGATGATGAAGCCCTCGCCCTGGCTCAAGCCATAGGTCAGATAGGCCATGGCCTTATGATGGGTTGAACTATCATAATAAAAGCTTGGGTCAGGCGTAAGCTGAAAGGGCTTACCATCGAATCCGTAAAAGTCAGTATACATTATTCACCTAGAGCGTCGCCCTGATCGACAGGGAAACATAATTGGACCCGCCGTTTAAAACTGAAAACCGGCTCTGATCCCGATCGGAATGAACATATTCAAGTGTTCCGACCAGGGACTTTGAAATCAAGTAACTGGCGTTGGCCGAGGCGCTCCAGAAATTATCCTTTCTGTTATCGGAAAAAAACTGCGAACGATTATAATAAAAATTGCTGCCGACGGTTAAGCGGGTATTGAGCGCTCTGCTGAGTGAAATGCCCCCACCCCATCTTTTCTCGTCCAGCACGCTATTTTCGGATCGGTTTTTCAGGTAGAACCCGTTGATGCCATACGTCGTCCGGCCTCTTACCCCGTTGACGCCAAGGGTCCATCTTTTGCGACGGGCAAGGTCGCCACTGATAAAGCCGCTGTCCTCTGTCGGGACGAAGCCTGTGCCGCCGGCCTCCTCAAAGGCGAGAGACTGGAAGGTCCGCAGCGTATCGCTATAGACCAGGGTGATGGTATTTTTCGCGGTGATCTTGTAAAGCGCATTTACGGAAAAGGTGTTGCCGTCAAACTGATTGCCATAGCGAAAGGACAAGGAACTGCGCGGTCCGGGCGTCAGGCGGAAGCCGGCATCCCAAATTAAGCCGTCAAATTGACCAAAACTGCTGCCGGTTTCCCGGTCCTGATAGCCGGCGCTTCCCAGCAGAGCAAGCATTCTGTTCACCTGATAGGAGAAATCGACCCGCGCTGTCGTGCTTTCAAAATCATTGGTGATCTCCCGTTCCTCCGTCCTGTAGTTAACGCTGGCTGTCCAGTTCAATCTGGTGAACCGGGGGCCGCTGCTGACGGAGAATATGCCCTGATGTGACAGGCTGTTGCCGAAAAAGGTATCCGCCGTTGTTTGACTGACATCCGCGGACTGTCGAACATGGCGCAGGTCATATCGCAGTTGAGCCGTCGCCCAGGTGCCGAAGGCATGGGCAAGATACGGCGAAAAGCTATATGCCTGAACAGTGCGCCGGTTTAATGTTCTGCTGACGTTATTGGCGGAAATAGCACGCCGCCGATCAAGAAACCGCTGATTGATCGACGCCGTACTATCGATGAAGAATAATTCCCGGACCAGTTCGCTGTTCAGGTTCGCCTGCAGATTATGGCGCAAGTCATGCTTGTCATTATCATCGCCCGGATAATAAAAATAATTCGCACTATATGACACCAAGGTATTCAGCCGGGCACCCACTCCTGAAACAACAATCTGGGGCGTAACATTCGTCACAAAGTCACTTTGCTGAACGGTGGCGTCCAGATCAACATTATCGGTGTAGGTTTCCGCCACTGTTATGGAAGGGGTCACGCGCCAGGTTCCGGCCTCGGCCGTTACGCCAAGTCCCGTTACCGCACCCGTTGACAACAACAGCAGAATTGTATTTTTACCGTGAACCATTCTTCCCCGCCCTCACCTTTTGTTAATTATATCCGTACCCGTAATAAGAACCGAATTTCTTCTTACCCGCCGAAAAGCGCGTTTTATTCAAAATAAAGTTAATGTTCGGGTTGTTTTCAATCATTTTAAGCGCGTCGGTCAATTCGCCTTCCCGGGTTCGCTCCGCCTCAACAACAAACAGAACCTGACCGACATTCAGGGCCAGAACCGATGCGGCGCTGCTGGCGAGCACGGGCGGCGAATCAATAATCACGATCCGGTCATGATACCTTCTGGCGATTTCATTGATGATTTCGCCCATGCGGCCACTGGCCAGTAATTCGGTGGTCAGTTTATGCTTCTTGCCCGCCGGCAGGATCGTCAGATTGGGGATATTGGTTTTCAGCAAACATTCGCTGAGGTCCATATCCTTGTTCTCAATAACATCAATCAGCCCTTTGCTGCCCTTGACGCCCAGGGTTCTCAGGACATCCGGTTTCGAGACATCCGCATCAACCAGCAATACGGTAAGGTCCCTTTCCGAGGCCATGCTCATGGCCAGACTGACGGCGCAAAAGGTCTTGCCTTCATCCGGCTGGGTGCTTGTCACCATGACGATATTGCCGTTTTTAATGGCGGATTCCCCCTTTGAAAAGGCATTCAGCAACAGACTGCGCTTCACGATGCGGAATTCCTCCGCCGTCACCGTATTGTCGAGGTCCTTATCGGTCAGGATATTTTTCTGATGCATAATATCAAAATTAATCTCAACCTGGGCGCTGGTGCTTCTGGGTTTCCCCTCGGCATTTGCTGTGGCCTGCGCCTTTTCAGGAACAGAAACGTCGTCCGGTTTTGATGGCGTCGCAGCGCGGCGGGCCTCAACAAGGGAAGCCTTTTCCGCTTCCCTGGCGGCCCGTTCGACCAGGCTTTCACTTTTTTTCAGTTTAGCCGCTGCTTTTTCAATTAAACTCATGGTTTTGACTTTTATAGTTGCTGATTAAATTCATACCGTCGGCGTATGCATAAATAGCATAATGAGATACACGCTGATGGAAGAAACAAAAAGACCCGTCATCATAATGGAAAACATGATCAGTTTTCTTTTCCGGAGCCGCAATTCATCCTTTGACGGCAGAATGGAAATACTGCCCAGTACCGGGAAGGGGAATGAATCCCGTAAATTCTGTTCTGTCGAGTATGTCGCATGCATCTGGCTCAGAAGGAAAGCGACAAATACGCCCGCGCCCAAACCGACGACAAGCACGCCAGCCACCAGCAGCAAACGGTTGGGGCTTGTCGGTTCCCGCGCTTCCTGGGGCGGATCAATCACCCTGAAACGAACCCGGTCGGTATTGGTTTCAAGATCAGAAGAGATTTTCGCCGATTCACGCTTGGCCAGCATTTCATTGTAATTTTTCTTCATGACATCATAGTCACGATTGAGCCGGGCCAGTTCGGCTTCCACTTCCGGTATCCGCTGCGCCATGGACTGCAACTGAATTGTCGCCTCTTCCCTCTGATTCAGCCTAGATTTCAGGATGGCGATATCTCCGTCCAGATCAATCAGTTTAATGCTTAACTGATCATAGATCGGGTTTGGCATCACGCCGCCGGAGGCCTGAAGCGCCTTGGTGTCGTTATTCTCCAGCGCTTCATTGAATTCCTGTTGTTCTATTTCCTGTTTCGATTTCAGGGTTTCAATCTGATTCAGCACGATGCGGACATCCGGATGCTGGTCTTTATACCCCCGGGCGTACAGCTCATCCAGACGGGATTCCATCATGTTGATCCGGCCCTGCAGGGCGGAGGTTGCGCCGGCGCCGCTCAGACTTGGCCCCATGCCTGTTGACGGAATGAATTGCGGAATGTCTTTCAGATTATCCTGAAGTTTCTGCCGGCGATTATTCAATTCCCTGAGCGCCTGCTTTACGGCATTCACTTCCGCCATGCTGGACTGAAGTTTCTTGTAATAGGATTCGTCCGACAGGAACGCCATGTTTTTCTGCCTGAATTCCATGGCCCGCTGTTCGGAAATCTCGAGCTGCTCCTCATATTCCAGTATCTGATCATCAATAAACCGCACCGCCGAGGTCAGATCCTTGCGGTTCTGGCCCAGGTTTTCTTCCATGAAGATATTCAGCAGGGACTGGACCACCAGTTTGGCGATTGCCGGATCCTCATGGGTATAGGCGATGGTGAACAGGTTGGCCGCCTGAATCTTGATGTTGATGTTATCCATAATTTCGACGATTTTCTTTTCCATCTCCTCGTCGGAATTAATCAGCAGATCCTGATCGGTCATTCGGATTACTTTTTCAATATTGGGACGGCTGACCAGCGTCTGGCGCATCATGGCGACCTGGTTATAGATATTATTCTGCACCGCCATTCTGCCCAGCAAAGGCTTGAGAAAAGTTTCCGCGTCAACATGAATACGGGCTTCCGACCCATATTGATTTGGGATTTGGGCGACAAAAACCCATCCGATAACGCATATTATCCATGCAATGGAAATGGCGATGATCCGTTTCCGCCAAACCCCATATAATATCGAGATAAGCTGTTGGTATATCTCGTTCATATCCAAATCTTCCTGATACTTGTTTATTTATAGTTCAAGTCGTTATATCAAATAGCGCCGCAAGCCCGGTAGGATGGCCAAAATAGAAGTCATTCAATTCCGGCCATTTCAGACCAGGGATCAGAAGAAGCTTTCCGGTATGATAATCACATCACCGGGATTGATTTTCACATTGGCGCTGACATCGCCATCCCGAATCAGGTCATCAATACGGATGCCATATTCCCGCTGAACGCCATTTTCCACCCGGGCCAGCGTCGCCCGGTTGCCGGCGGCGAACTCCGTCACGCCGCCAACGGTAATCATCACGTCAAGCAAAGTCATATTCGCCCGGTAGGGAATGGCCTGCGGCTGTGCGGCGGATCCCACGACCCGAACCTGCTGGGCGAAAGGGCCTACAAATCCGCTGACAATCACGGTCACGATCGGGCTCTGGATGAATTCAGCAAGTTTCTTTTCAATATCCCGCGCCAGTTGGGTCGGCGTCCGGCCGGTTGCCGTCATGTCATCAATCAACGGCACGGAAAAACGGCCATCGGGACGCACGGTGACCGATGTCGTCAGTTCCGGATTGCGCCAGACGAAGATCTGCAGGCTATCCAGCGGCCCGACAACATATTGCGGCCCGGGTCCTTCTTCCACAGGAACAAATTGCGCCGAAGGCAATCTATTGTCGTTGCTGCTCCCGCAGCTCGCCAATATCAGCGCGCCGATAAATATAATGCTGTTTCTAAAACTTTGAGATACGATCCCAGGCTTGAAAATTCTGTTGATCACAATTTATTCCCTTCCAATTTTTTATCAACCCGTCTCACATTGACTCTTCAGAGACTAATGCTCCCATTCCATTGGGATAATCTGAATAGGTTAAATTATTACGAAAATTCAGATTTTTTCTAAACAAACGGCCAAGTCTCCCGCTTAAATCCCGTTATTCAAGATATGAATACACGTATTTTACTGAAACTCCATAAAGAATACAAATATTACGATATAGTCTTTTCGCATTAGCACACGTCACTATTCTATCCGAAAATGCTAAAATATTGAAATATTTATAAATGTTTCTTGAACCAGATTTCCAGCATCGCAATATCCCAGCTGAATTCGCCTGCCGCGGAACCATCGGGATTCCGACAGGCCTCAATTACTTCATCAATAAAACAATCTGTCAGATAGCCGCGTTTTCTGAAATCCGTCAGATTATCGGTGACCTGCTCGTTGATTTTTTTATCTGTCCGAATCCACGACATAAAGGGCAGGCCAAAGCCATGTTTGGTTTTGCGGATCACCTCCTGCGGCAGGAAATTGCGCAGGGCGTATTTAAAGAAATAGCGCAATTCGCCGCCTTTGAGAAAAATATCCGTCGGCACCGACGCGGCAAAATCAACCAGATCGGAATCGAGGAACGGGTATCTGACCTCGACCCCGGCCAAGTCGCACATCCGGTTGACCTTCCGCAGGTCGTTATCCGCCAGCGTGATCTGCAGGTCCAAATGCATCATGCGCTGCACCATCTGGCTTTCGTCATAATGATAATATTTTTTTCGCAGAATTTCGAGCGGAAGATTCGGATTGATTTCATCCGCGGCGCCCGCTGTAAATATATGGTCTGGATTCTGGTCATAGAAAAACCCGTAAGAATACAAACGATCCGGCATCGGGTGGGCGAAACGCCGTGACAGGCTTCGCGCCCGGGACACGACCGGCAGCCGGTCGATCCCCGGCAGGGCGAAAATAGGCTCCATCAGACCTTTGCGCAGCGCCTTCGGGATCAGGCCGTATTTTTCAATGGTCTGCATCGAAAGATAACGTTCATTGCCGGCGAAAAGCTCATCGCCGCCGTCCCCGGCCAGCAACAGGTCTACCCCCTGCTCCTTCGCCATTCTGGCGCAATAATAGGCCGGCACGGCCGAGGTGTTGCCATAGGGCTCATCATAAATTTCGGCAATTTTTTCCTGCACCGACGTCACATCATCAGGAACGACGAAATATTCCTTATGATCGGTGCTGAAGTGATCGGCGGCGATCCGCGCGAAGGCGCTTTCGTCATATTTCGGATCATCAAAGCCAATGGTAAAGGTCTTTCCCTGGCCATGATGCTTCATCATCAATCCGGCCACCGTGCTGCTGTCCAGTCCGCCGCTCAGAAACGCGCCAACATTTTTCGTCTCGGTCCCGGCAAGGGTCGCCTTCATGCTGTCGTCCAGATGGGCGATCAGCCGTTCGGACCACAGGTCAAGATCGCCATTCTTCTCCTGCGAATAAGGCATTTGCCAATAATAGTCCGTGGTTATTTCGCCATTCTGATAATGGGCAAACTGCGCCGTCTCCAGTTTTGAAATCTCGGCAAAGATGGTCGTCGGCGCCGGAACCATGAAAAAATACAGATAGTTGTAAATATTCTGCGGTCCGACAGTCGCCGTGAAATCAGGAAAGGCGCGCACACCGTCGGTTACCGAGGAAAAAACGAAATCCCCCCGCCGGCTGAGGCCGTAACACAGGGAATATATCCCCATCCGGTCAATGGCGACCAGGGCGATGTTGCGCCTGGGCGAGATCAGGGCAACGGACCAGGCCCCCTGCATCCCCTCAAGCACCCTGCTGTTATGTCTTTTATAGCCTTCGATCAGCGCCCGTTCGTCGCCATGCTCCCCGGCGTAGGCGTTCAGCGACGGATCCTGCCAGATCACTCTGCCGCAGATGGTGGCGAAATAGCCATCCTGTTCGACAAGCTGATTGAAATCATAGCGGGACACCAGCGCCAGCCCCCCCTCATGGGCCGCGCATTTTTCACCATTTTTCTGCATATGGCGATCATGGTCGCCCCTGGTGAGGCGCCTGGCCATATTCGCAATGATCTCTTCCGGCGCATGACATTTGTCAAGCGCACCGACCCAGCCACCAATCCCGGTCATCTCACCATATCTCCAATAATATTCAGACTAAAACTTCCCGGGGCTCCGGATGCCCGAGAAATCCCTTTGGGCTTGCCGAAAAGCCGTAGGCTCCCGACTGGAACAGAACAATATAATCACCGACCTCGGCCCGGGGTAATGTCATTTTATCGCCCAGCCGGTCCAGCGGCGTGCACAGGCAGCCGACGATATTGGCCTGCTCCGTTTCCGCGCATTCCATCCGGTTGGCGATGGCGACCGGATAATTCTTGCGGATCAACTGGCCAAAATTGCCGGACGCCGCCAGATGATGATGCATCCCGCCGTCCGCGATCAGGTAAACCTCCCCGCGGGAGATCTTTTTATCAATCACTTTCGTGACATAGATGCCCGCTTCGCCGACCATATAGCGGCCCAGTTCGATAATCACTTCCGTGTCCGGCAACTTTCGCCGGAACTGGTCAAGCAGCGGCTCAAGCCCTGCGCCGATCACCTTCAAATCCAGCGGCCGGTCCCCGGGGAAATAGGGAATCCCCAGACCCCCGCCGATATTGACCTTTGTCGGCGCCGTCGGCGCATGTTCCGCCAGCGCCGCCGCAAGGTGCAACGTCTTTTCCTGGGTTTCCAGCAGGCTTTCCGCGCTCAGATTCTGTGATCCGCTGAAAATATGAAAGCCGATAAAATCCAGCTCCAGCTCGGCAAGGCGCTTCAACATCGCCGGAACCGCTTCGGCGTCAACCCCGAACTGCTTCGGTCCGCCGCCCATTTTCATGCCCGACGCCTTTAGCTCGAAATCCGGGTTGACCCGAATGGCGACCCTTGGACTGAGGCCCTGCTCTTGCGCTATCCGGGCGATATTCTCCATCTCGAGCGGCGATTCCATATTGATCACCACGCCGGCGGCGACGGCCTGCGACAATTCCTGTTCGGTCTTGCCCGGGCCGGCGAAACTGATCAGGGCCGGGTCCATGCCGCTATCAAGCGCAATCGCCATTTCACCGGCGGAGGCCAGATCAAGACCGTCGACGATCCGGCTCATATGCTGGACAACCGCCGGCATCGGATTGGCCTTCACGGCGTAATGCAGTTTGATCCGGGACGGCAGATTTTCCCGCATGTCTCTGATGCGCGCCGAAATCAGCGCCCGGTCATAGGCGTAAAAGGGAGTCGCGCCGACCCGCCGCGCCAGGCGGCTGATGGGAATGCCGCCGATGGTCAACTCCCCGTCCCGAACCGGGAAACCGACAATCGGCGCATGTTGCGGTTTTTTCTTTTCGATGTTCACCATTACGCAATCTCTTGTTTTTCAAGTTCCGCGGCAATCGCCTTGCGGTCAATTTTGCCGTTGGGATTCCGCGGCAGGCTTTTCCATTCAATCAACTTATGCGGCACCATATAGCTGGGCATTTCCACCCGACAGTACGCCATGATCGCCTCCAGGTCCAATCCTTCCGGCCCTTTCGCCGTTGCGACAATCCAGATCGCCTGGCCCAGCTGGTCATGATCGACGCCGATCGCCGCGATTTCATCGACCAGGCCGCTGGCGTAAATGGTTTCCTCCAGTTCGGTCGGGCTGGTGCGAAAGCCGGATGTCTTGATCATCTCGTCCCGGCGGCCGACGAAATAAAGAAAGCCGTCCGCATCCTTTGTCACCGTATCGCCGGACCAGACGGCGATTTCCGGGTTGGGCAGGCCCTTGACCTGTCCCGGCGCCGGCCGGTATCTCTCATTGGTCCGTTCCGGGTCATTCCAGTAGCCGAGGCCCACCAGAGCGCCCCGGTGGACCAGTTCGCCGGCCTCGCCCACGTCGCAGGGGCTGCCGTCTTCCCGCACAACCATAATTTCCGCATTGGGAATGGCCTTGCCGATGGAGTCCGGAATCCGGTCCACCTCGGACGGCGGCAGATAGGTCGAGCGAAAGGCCTCGGTCAGGCCATACATCAGGAAAATATCGCTGTTCTTCAGGATCGAACGGAATTTCCGGGTCACCGGCGCCGGCATCCGCCCGCCGGTCGTCGCGATATAGCGAATGGTCCGCACCGCCTCTTCGGGCCATTCCAGATCCACCAGTTGAATCCACAGCGGCGGCACGCAGGTGATGCCGGTGACTTTATGCTTCGCCGCCTGACGGATCACGTCCCGCGGCAACAGGAAATTCATCAGAACCACCGTCGCGCCGACGGTAAAAGCCGTCGTCAACTGACTGAGCCCGGCGTCAAAGCTCAGGGGCAGCACGCTGAGGATGCGGTCGGCCGCCGTATTTTCAAGGTAGCTGGCGACGCTCTCGCCGCCGACAATCATGTTGCGATGGGACAGGACAACCCCTTTCGGCATGCCGGTGCTGCCGGAGGTATAGAGGATCGCCGCCATATCGGCGTCAATTACCGGGTGAAGTGGCGCAGCGGAGGCTCGCCCCTGGTCCAGAAAGGCCGCATAACCGATGATTTTCTTGTCCAGCGCGCGGGCCATATCCGCCGCATTTTCCGGCATCTTCCCGGTCAGGATAATCAGCTCCAGATCCGGGCAGTCCTTCAGGTCATCCCTGAGGGCGCCGAGCCGGTCCGGGCTGGTCACCAGAAACCTGACGTTGCAATCCCTGAGGATATAGCAGACCTGCCGCGCCTTCAGGCCCGGATTGACCGGCACGAAAACGCCGCCGGCGCAGGGCGGGCCGAATATGGCCGCAACCGTTTCAAACTGCTTGGGCAGGTAATTGGCTACCCGATCATACTTGTCGAGGCCGTGGACGACAAGCCCCCGGCCGAACGCCGCCATCTCATCACCCAGTTCGCCGTAGGTCATCCGGTCATTTTTATAGATGACGGCCACCTGGTCCGGCGCGCGGGCCGCTGAATTTCGAATAATATCTGAAAGATTATACGCCATAAATAGTTATATCTTTTTAGTAAGTCGCTTTTTTCATCAACATATTTTACAAAAGTTATAGAAAAGTGAATAGTGTCAGTTGAATAATATTAAACGTCCTCCCGCCCTGCATTAAAATTATCGCTATCAAACCAGATGTCGGGAAAAGTTCAAGCTTTTAAATAATTTTTGTCATAAATAAGACAAAACCCTGAAATAACCTGGGTCAATTCACCGTAAAAATAAATAATTTATCTTTTTATCAATATTTTTATCCCATAAGATCATTCTGAAAACAGGATAACAGACCCTGCAATAACAGATCAAAGGCTCAAGGGGCAATATGATAAACTGGTTCAAGACCTCATTTGCGCAAATCGGCAGGTCCGCAACTTTTTACTATATCGGCGACAGAATGCTTCAAACGGCCAAAATCGGCTCGATCTATCCCTATGTCTTTTTTTCCCAGCCGCTCGCCGGGGATAACGGCCAAAAAATCCGCCTGTCGAAAAATTTTCCGGTGAAGGAAATCACCGAACAGAACCCGGATCTGCGCGCGCTTCTCGCGCCTGAAATCTGCCGCTATCGTTTCCAACAGCAGGCCGTCTGCATCGGCGCCTATAAGGAAGACCGGCTCGCCGCCCTGTTATGGTTCACCCCGGGGGTCTATCACGAAGATGAAGTGCGGGCCGATTTCATCCCGCCGGCAGAATGCTGCTGGGACTTTGGCGTTCATATTGAGCCCGAATTCCGCCTGACGCGGGCTTTTTCAAACCTGTGGATCACCAGCAGCCAAATCATGAGACAAAGGGGCTTTACCGCCTCGCTCAGCCGCATTTCCGCCTTCAATCCCGGCTCCCTGAAAGCCCACAGCCGCATGGGCGCCGCCCTGCTGGGCAAGGCCGTTTTCATCAATATCGGCCCGCTGCAGATCTGCTTTTCAGATGTCAAACCCCGGTTTCATATTTCACTATCCGCCGGGTCCCGTGCGGTTTTTCATTTCTGACCAGGCCGGCAACACGTGAGTCTTTTCAAATATTGTCCGTTTCATTGACGCTTTCTTTAAAGAATATTTTATAGTATAAGGGCGCGCGCTGGACGAAATCAGACCAAAGAGCAAGGCAAATTTTATGACGACCGTTGACGAAGTAAAAAACATATTACGGGAAACGCTTCAGATTGGCGACCGGGCCAATGAATTGGAATTGGACACCCCGCTGCTGGGCAATATTCCCGAGCTGGATTCAATGGCCGTCGCCATGCTGGTGACCTCAATCGAGGATCATTTCGACGTCTTTATCGATGACGATGAAATCAGCGCCGAAACCTTCGAAACATTCGGCAGCCTGTGTCAATTCGTCGACAGCAAACACGCCGGATAATCCGGATCGCAAGCCGGGGAAGCAAGGTGCAGCCATTCTTTATCAAGAGCGTTTCAGGCAACATATTCGCCCTCTATCACCCCCCGGTCGCCCAAAGAGACCTCAGGCGGAATATCATCTTTGTCCCGCCCTTCGCCGAGGAACTTAACCGCTCCCGCCATATGATCAACCGGCAGGCCCGACGGCTCGCCGCCGCCGGCTTTGGCGTGCTGATCCCTGACCTTTACGGCACCGGCGACAGCGAAGGCGCCTATGGCGACGCCTCGATCGCCATATGGCGGCAGGATATTCTGGCCGCCGTTTCCTGGATGAAGACAACGTCGGGGCATCCCATAACCCTCTGGGCGATGCGCAGCGGCGCCCTGCTTGCCGCCGACCTTGCAGGACAGCATCCCGACCTCGCCGATCAGCTGTTGCTGTGGTCGCCGGCCGGCAACGGCAAAAAATTCATCTCCCAGCAGATGCGGATCAAGCTGGCGGCGGGCATCACCGGAAAAACCGGCGGCAACCCGCTGACGATGAAGGATTTATGGGCCGAACTGGACCAGGGCGAAACCCTTGAAATCGCCGGTTATGACCTGTCCCCCGATCTGGCGCATGGATTCTGCGAACTCTCGCTCGACACGGTAAAACTGTCCAAAAAAATTTCGGTCAAATGGCTTGACATATCCCTGAACAATCCGGCGCGAATGCCGTCGGCGGCGCAAAAAATAATTGATCACTGGGCGGATCAGGGCGTTGAGATTACCGCCATGGCCGTTCACGACATCGCTTTCTGGACCTTGCAGGAACCGGAATGGGCCGACGAATATATTGATCAGACGATGAAACTGATGATAGAATAATCTGCCTGAATTTGATCATATTGGCTGTTTATAATAATAAGGCGTAAAAGTGACCCGGGAAGAAAATCAGGGAAGAAAAATGAATAACTTAAAAATACTCCTGACAGGCGTTCTGTCACTGTTCGTAACATATGCCTCACCTGCCCAGGCCGAGGTTGGCCGAAAGGCGCCAGGTCTTGACGGCCTGACGACCGCCGGGCCCTATTACAACCCGGCGTCAAAAAGTTATTTTGAATTATTCCGCTTTTCAAAGATCACGGAGCGTCCCAATTGGCAAAATGCCCAAAAAGAGGCGGCGACCAAGTTTTTCAAAAATACCCAGGGCCGTCTGGCGACAATTAAAAACCTGGAGACCCATCAATTCATATTGCGCAACTTCAAGGCCAAGGACTTCTGGATCGGGCTGCAATATTATTGCGGCTCCGGATCCCTGATCTGGGTTGACGGCACTGACGCGACCAAAAGCGGTTTTTCCGCCTGGGCCAATCAATGGTCAAACACTGACATTCGTTGCGCCGCGGAACCCTATATGCCGGTGCATTACACAACCAAAACAGTGACCGGCACATTGCGCTGGCGGGCCTCCGGCGCGCGCAAATTCTATGGCATGTATCTGGTGGAATATCCCACCGGCAAGGAATAGGGTTTAGGCCAGCAGGTTCCTGAAGATCGCCGGCAAGGCGGCCGGCAGGTCATTGATATGGGGAATGATCGCCCCGCCGCCCGGACCGAAAAGATAGGGGAAATAATCCCGCGCCTTTTCATCGACCGTGACGCCAAAGACGGCAATGCCCTGCTTGCGGGCCTCGCGAATCGCCATCCGGGTATCCTCGATCCCGTATCGGCCCTCATAATGATCCATATCGTTGGGTTTGCCGTCGCTGATCAGCAATAAAAGCTTGTGATGATTGGGCCGTTCCAGAAGCTGCTTGGTCACATGGCGGATCGGCGCCCCCATGCGGGTATAAAACCCCGGTTTCAGCGCCGAAATCCGCTTCTGGACATGAACCGTCATGTCCTCCTCAAAGTCCTTCAGACAATCGACCCGCACATTATGCCGCTTGCGCGAGGAAAAGCTGTAGATGGCGTGATCGTCGCCGCTGGCCTTCAGGCCCAGCGCCAGGATCATCAGGGCTTCCTTCTCCACATCAAGAATCCGCCGCCCGTCGAGCCAGGCGTCCGTTGACAGGGAGACATCCGCCAGCGTCGCCGCCGCCAGGTCGCGGGTCTGGTTGCGGTAATCGGTATAAATCTGGTCACTGCCCTCGCCCGTCGCCCTCAGATCGCAACTGGAACGGATCATGGCGTCAATGTCCAGCTCCTTGCCGTCCTGCTGCCGATGGACCGCTTCCCGCCGGGGACGCAGGGCCTCGAACTGACGCTGGATGCGCCTGATGCGCCGCTTCGTCGCATCATCCGGTTCCCAGCCGTCTTCCTCTTCCTCGACACGATCGGAAAAAACGGCGCAATGATCCTTGCGATAGCCCTGAATACGAAAATCCCATTCCGGGTAACGCACGGCGGCCGCAACAGGCGCCGCGTCTATGCCCTGTCCCGCGACCGAAACGTCAAGCTTGATCGTGGCCGCCACCGTTTTTTTATTGCGGGTCAGCGACAATTCATCAAGATCATCGACCGCCGACTGGACATCCTCGTCCTCGTCATCGTCAACGCCGCGGTTGACATTGACCATTTCCGCCAGCGACACCACCTTTTCAAACCGGTTGAGGACCAGCGGGTCATCCCTTTCCGCCTGATCATTTTCCTCACGGACGCCGGCATGTTTGCGGCCGTCGCGCAGATCCTTGAAGATATTCTGGCCGCTTTCATCTTCCTCGCTGTATTCCATATCGTCAATAATATCCCGATGGACGACATCGACTTCACCCCACAGAGGCACCGACAGGAAGCTCTTGTATTTACGGGGGATTTTGGGAAAACCCGGCAGGCCCTCATCTGTCAGGACAAGATTGATCAGGGCCCGCGCCTCGTCATGACCGGCGCCGTCGTCGAACAGCAGATCACAGATGATCTTTTCCAGCCGCGCCTCAAAAGTCGGCAGTTTCCGTATCGGACGCGCCGCGGCCAAAGCATCGCAGAGGGCGGCGTATTTTTGCCGAAGCCCCGGATATTTCGTCAATATGGTTTCCGTGGCCCGCCAGGCCTGGGCGATGAAAACAAGATCCCGATGCAAGGGATTTCTGGGCTTGATCCGCGGCATGTCGGGGGCATGGGCCAGAAAGGCCGCCAACCACAGATAGAGCGCACGATTGAGCGCCCGCTCGGGAAAGAAATCAATCATATTCGGCAGTAAAAGACTGTCATTATCCCGCCGGGCGACCTCGATGCGTTCATTATCCATGCCAAGGCGCATGCGCCAGGACAGGCGATGGTCCCGGGCGGTCGCCGTGACGCTGGCGACATCAATGCCGGGATCGCCGCCGATGGCGCGGAAGAATATGCTGATCACATCCTTGATGTCCTCCAGCCGCACGGCGGCCTCGGCATGATGGGGATAGCTCGACTGGTTGCGCACCAGGCTGTGCCATTTCTTGCCAACCAGTTCTTCAGGTTCAAATAAATCAAACACGTCCGTTCTCTATCCGAAAGTGGCCTGTACGACCTCAAGCAGGCCCTCCTTGGCGCTGTCATCATCACTGAGCGGTTCGATAAGCGCCGCTTCCGCCGCCTCCAGGGGCGCGATCCCCGCCATCATCAGCGTCGCGCAATAGACCAGCAACCGGGTCGAGGCCCCTTCCTCCAGGTCAAGGTCCTTCAGGTTACGGATACTGCGCGCCAGATTAACCAGCGGCACGCAGCGCATGCGGTCGAGGCCGGTTTCCTGACAGATGATCTGAACTTCCTGTTCGGCGGCGGGATAGTCAAAATTAATGCCGATAAAGCGCTGGCGGGTGCTGGGCTTGAGGGATTTCAGGATATTCTGATAGCCCGGATTATAGGAAACCACCATCATGAAATCGTCGGGCGCTTCCAGCAGCTCCCCGGTCCGCTCCAACGGCAGCAGGCGCCGGTCGTCGGTCAGCGGATGGAGCACCACCGTCACATCCTTGCGCGCCTCGACCACCTCATCCAGATAACAGATACCGCCCTGGCGCACGGTCTGGGTCAGCGGGCCGTCCACCCATTGCGTCTCGCCGCCCTTCAGCAGGTAGCGGCCGGTCAGGTCCGCCGCCGTCAGATCATCATGACAGGCGACCGTGTTCAGGGCAAGGCCGAGCCGCGCCGCCATATGCGCCACAAAACGGGTCTTGCCGCAACCGGTCGGCCCCTTCAGCATCACTGGCAAGCCCTTGCGATAGGCCGTTTCAAATAACGCGCATTCATTTGCCGACGGCATGTAAAAGGGAATATCTGTTTTTTCCATAACCTGAGCGTCCATAAATTTTAAACCCTTGTCAGTATATCATCAATTCAAAAGGACGGTGACAGACAACCCCGCCACCGTCCTTGATTAAGGTTAGCCATAGTCCTTTTACAGGTTAACTAGGCCGTTGCCTGCTCTGCTTTGCCCTTGCTCAATATTGAATACACAAAGAGCAGCACGCCGAGGATCACGATCAGTCCCGATCCCAGCCGCAGCCAGTAGAACAAGGCGATCTGTTCCTGTACTTCCATGAAGTCCATGCCCAGCACCCGCTGCAGATGTGTCTGAAGGACACCGGCCGCTGTCAGGGTGAAAGTCATGAAGCACATGCCGGAAGTCATAATCCAGAAGCTCCACATGTTGAGGGTCTGGTTATAGGGCTGCTGACCGCGCAGATGCGGCATGGCGTAGGTAATGATCGCCAGATTGATCATGACATAGGCGCCAAAAAAGGCCAGATGTCCATGAGAGGCTGTGATCTGAGTACCGTGGGTGTAATAGTTGATCGGCGCCAGCGTATGCAGGAAACCCCATACCCCCGCCCCGAAGAAGGACAGCACCGTACAGCCCAGCACCCACAGGATGGCCGCTTTATTGGGATGATTACGGGTGCTTTGACGCACGATATAGAAGGAGAAGATCACCATCGCCAGGAAGGGGAAAACTTCCAGGGATGAGAAAACAGTCCCGATCCATTGCCAGTATCCCGGTGTGCCGATCCAGTAGTAATGGTGGCCGGTGCCGAGCAATCCTGAGAAAAGCGCCAGACCAACGATGACATAGAGCCATTTTTCGATGATCTCACGGTCAACACCGGTCATTTTGATCAGCAGGAAGGCCAGAATCGACGCCAGGATCAGTTCCCATACTCCTTCAACCCACAGATGGACAACATACCACCAGTACATTTTATCCAACGCCAGGTTGGCCGGGTTATAGAAGGCAAACAGGAAGAACAGCGCCAGTCCCCACAGTCCCATGGTCAGAATGGTTGCGACAACCGTTCTCTTGCCCTTCATCAGGGTCATGGAAATATTGAACAGGAACATCAGCGCGACAACGACAATCGCCACCTTGATCCACAGCGGCTGTTCCAGGAACTCACGGCCTTCGTGAATATGGAACAGATAGCCGACAACCGCCGCGAGGGCGCCAAACAAAAACAGCCAGAATTGTATCCAGGCCAGTTTGGGGCTGTAAATTTCGGTTTCGGTTTCCTCAGGCAATAAATAATAAGTTGCGCCGAAAAAGCCCATCAGCAGCCAGACAATCAGGGCGTTGGTGTGAATCATCCGCACGATGTTAAACGGCACAAGTTCCGACAGAAAATTCGGAAAGACATAAATCGTGCCGACGGTCAGACCACCCAGCACTTGCACCACGAACAGGCCCATTGCCGCCATAAAATAGGGATAAGCCAATTTTTGTGTTTGATACTTCATAATATTACTCCTGCTCCCTTATTCAATCGGCTCTGGTGGCCAGCCTTGGGTATCAATCCGGCTGACCCACTCAAAAAACGCCGCGAGGTCCGCATGTTCCTGTTCAGTGAGGTTGAACTGGGGCATCTGGCGACGACCCTCAATTCCCGTCGGCATGGCGTTCATCCAGGCCTTCAGCGCCTCACGACCGGTTTCCGGATCCTCATCGCCGCCAAACTTGACCCATACCTTACCCAGTTCCGGCGCATAATAAGCCCCCTCACCCAGCAAACTATGGCAATTGATACAGGAATTCTTTTCCCATACATGCTTACCCCGAGCGACAGCGTCGTCAAGGCTGCTTACGTCCGTACTCTCATTCACGATATATAAATGGCTGTGAGCTGTCAGCGCCACGAATATCACGAAAAAGAATATTGTCCCGCCAAAGAAGATATTGCGGGCAGCAGTCTTTGTCATTCCTTCCGACATAATAGATTTCTCCTGCACTATTATAATTTTAGAAAAAGGTCACCACTTACATTCCACCCCGAAAACAAAGATGATATACCCCTTCACCATAAGATGTATAAATGATACATCTTCCGTGTCTTTGATCGAGATCAATAAAGGGTAATACATACCGGTCAAAAACAAAAACTTTTCTTCATGCATTTTTTATGTCTCTGGGGTAAAACAAACAAAATGTTAATCAAGATATAAACCATGACGCTACATGAAACAGCCTTCATCTTTTCCGGGAACGGGCAAAACAATCTGATTGGAATCATTCATGAGCCCACAGAAACGAAGTCGTCTGTCGGGCTGCTGATTATTGTCGGCGGGCCGCAATATCGCATCGGCGCTCACCGTCAATATGTTCATCTGGCCCGCCATTGCGCCGACCGGGGCATCGCCGCCATGCGATTTGATTATCAGGGCGTCGGCGACAGCGACGGCGTCTATCCCGGTTTTGAGCATGTCACGGCGGATGTCCATGCGGCGGTCAATGAATTTCTGCGCCGCTGCCCGACGATCGAATCCGTCGCCATCTGGGGCCTGTGCGAAGGGGCCTCGGCCATTCTTCTGGGCGCGGCGCATCACAAAGCCGTGTCCCATGTCATTCTGGCCAACCCCTGGGTCAGGTCGGAAAGCGGCCGCGCCCGGGCTTATGTGAAGCATTATTATCTGGATCGCCTGAGGCGGCCGGAATTCTGGAAGAAAATTTTTTCCGGCAAGCTCAATATCGCCCAGGCAATTGGCGGATTTCTGTCCAATATAAAGAAGACCTTCACCGGCAAATCCGTGCAGAAGGCGGGTTCCGGCGCCCCTGGCGAAGATGTGCGGCCTTTCCCCGAGCGGATGCTGGCCGGATTGACGGCCTATCCGGGACAGGTGCTGCTCATTCAAAGCGAACAGGATCTGGTCGCCCGTGAATTTGACGATCTTGTCGCCTCAGACAAGGCATGGCGCCAGGCGATCCGGGATAAAATTTCCCGGCGGATCGACATCGCGGAAAGTGATCATACCTTTTCCAGCGAAAAATGGCGTCGTCAGGTGGCGGACGCCACGGCCCGCTGGCTGTTATCCGGAGAGTAGTTCCCGCATCTCCAGCGGGGTTTTATGACGGCCGCCCAACTCATGGATAAAAAAATCAAGGAACATATCCATATTTTCCAGAAACGCCTTCAGGTCCGGCTCATTCCGGACGTAAGGCCCGCCGCCCGCCATCAGGGACGAACTATGATAGGCGTAATTGAAATAGGGCCGGCCGATCGCCGTCATCCGCCGGACCATGCGGATCTGATCGGCGGCGCTGATTCCTTCCGGCGTCAGGGGAATGCGCTCCAGAAGCCGCGTCTTCGCCAGAACCCCGGCCATCAGCGCCCGCAGCCCCGAAGCGCCGGCGAGCCGCGGATAAAGCCGGCTGCCCCACCTCGCCAGCAACCCGTCATATCCGCGGCTGTTGGGCAATTCCAGCATACGCTGTCCGTCCACCTCAAACCAGTAAGGCTGACTCGGTAATCCGATAAAGCTGGGTCCCGAATCAAAGGAAAAGTCCGTATCCGCCACGACACTGACATCGACCAGATAGCCAAGCTCCCGCAGAATGCGCGCCGTATTCGGCCCGGCGCCATAGCGGCCCGCCTTGAAGATCACCGGCCGCCGACCGGTGCGCTGTTCGATATAATCGGTCAGCGTCGCCAGTTTTTTCTTCTCCAGGTCACAGGGCAGATTTCCGGCGTAGGAATTGACCTGGTTCACCTCTTCCTCATAGGGCGGCGAGACCCAGGGGTGCAAATGGGCGCCGATGAGGCACGCCCCCTGATCGGCCCAGTCTTTCAGAATGCCGATCGCCCGGTCATCCTCAACCACGGCGTAATCGACACAATAGGTCGGAATGACACCATGTTTTGCCAAGATTTCCTGGGCCGCATGCTGATGGGCGATATTGGTGACGGAGCGGCTGTTGCGATCAAAAGGCGCCGCCCAGTCAAATTCCTCCTCAGTGTCGATCACGACGGTCAGCAGCGGCTTTGAACCACTCAGGTTTATGGGCGAAATTCTTGAAAACAAATAAAGACTCCAAAGTAGATGATCGGGAAATTTCGGGTTTCGGCCTGCATTGCACCAAGATAATAAAATGAATACTGGCTTAGTTTATATTTTTTATTAACATAATGATGCTATCTGCTGGTTAACCACAAAAAATAAATGGATTCAAAATTGACCTTTATCTCCGGCCTCGTGGCCAATCTTCTTTTTCTGATTTTCAATCTTGGCGTTTTTTATGCCATGTATTGGGCCTTTAAAGAAGACTTAAAGATCGAAAAAGAACAAAAAGCCCTGACCAAAAATAATTTCAGAAACTAGCTTATGCGCGATATATTTATATTTTCCGCAATTTTATGCATCATCTTCGCCACCCTTCGCCGGCCACAGGTTGGCGTCCTCGCCTGGTTGTGGCTTTCCATCATGAATCCCCATCGGGAAGCCTACGGCTGGATTTACAGCATGCCGTTGCTGGATATTATCGCCGGGGCGACCCTGCTCGGCGCCTTTTTTAATTTCAAACACACCAACAGGGCGCTTTTTCATCCGATCGCGGTGATCATCCTGATGTTTTACCTTTGGACCTGCCTGTCGACCGCCATGTCGATCGACAAGGAACTGTCCTTTGTCAAATGGCTTGATTACACCAAGACCATGCTGTTTGTCGCCCTCATGCTGCTGATGCTCAACAGGCGGCACTGGATCATCGCCGCCATCTGGGTATTCATATTCGCCATCGGCTTCACCGGCATCAAAGGCGGCATCTTTACCATCCTGACCGGCGGCGGCGTCCGGATCTGGGGCGCGCCGGACACCGCATGGGGCGACAATAATGGCGTATCCATCGCCATGCTGATGGTAATCCCCCTGATTTTCGCCACCAAGGATCTGTTTGATCAGAAAAAATACCGCCTCGGCGTCTATGGCAGCGCCTTTATCTCCTTTGTCTGCATTCTGGGCACCCAGTCCCGCGGCGGCCTGGTGGGGATCGCCGGAACCAGCCTCGCCTATTTTGTCCGGACAAAGCATAAGCTGGTGATCGGCGCCCTGATTGTCGTGACGATGATCGGCGTCTTCACCTTCATGCCGGATTCATGGCGAGACCGGATGCAGACCATTCAGACCTATGAACAGGACAGCTCCGCCTCATCCCGGATCCTGCAATGGAAATACGCCGTGCAACTGGCCGCGGAGCATCCGATCGTCGGCAACGGCTTCAACGCCCGTTATTATCAACCCTACTATCAGAAATACATGGCGGGAATCGACGTCAACCGGGCGGTGCACAGCAATTATTTCCAGACTCTGGAGGAACAGGGATATGTCGGACTGTTCATGTATTTCTTGCTGATGCTGGTGGCCATTGTTTCGGCGAACAGGGTATCCAAACAGGCGCGCAGGCGGCAGGACCTGAAATGGGCCGCCTCGCTTTTATACTACAGCCAGTTCAGCATTGTCGGCTACGCCTTTAACGGATTGACCCTTAATCTGGCTTATCTCGATTTATATTATTATATATTGGCTTTTATCGTGCTATTAATCAGCCACGTTAAAGCGGAGCTGGCAAAGCCGCCATCAGAACCAACAAATCAGACCCCGATTGGACCATAACGACACATGAAAAAGATCATTCACCTCATCGCCGCCGCCCGGCCCAATTTCATGAAGATCGCGCCGCTCTATCACGCCCTGAACAGGGAAGACTGGTGCGCGGCGCATATCATTCACACCGGACAGCATTATGACGCCAACATGTCGGACAGCATATTTGCCGATCTGATGCTGCCGGAGCCGCATTTCCATCTGGGCATCGGCAGCGGCTCCCACGCCCATCAGACCGGCAATGTCATGCTGGAATATGAAAAAATCGTCCTCGAGAAGGAGCGGCCGGATTTCCTCGTCGTGGTCGGCGACGTCAATCCAACGGCCGCCTGTTCCCAGGTGGCGACGAAGCTGCATATTCCGGTGGCCCATCTGGAAGCGGGCCTCAGAAGCGGCGACCGGCGCATGCCGGAGGAGATCAACCGCCTGGTGACCGACGCCATCAGTGACGCCCTGTGGACCCCGTCGCCGGATGCGGATGAAAATTTGCGCAACGAAGGCCATCCGGACTCGCGAATCGTCCGGGTTGGCAACATCATGATGGATTCCTTTGAATTGCTGCGTGACAAGATTGAAGCAGAAAAATCACCGGAGAAATATGGCCTCGAGCCGGGCCAATACGGGGTTGTCACCCTGCATCGCCCGTCCAATGTCGATGAATATGACAGTCTGAAGCAGCTGGTTGAGCAACTGATCAAAGTCTCGACGAAAATCCCGTTGATTTTCGCCGTCCATCCCCGGACCCGCAACAGCCTGCAAAAGCATGGTCTGTGGGACGGATTGCAGTCTGTGGCGCGGCTGAAACTGGTGGAGCCGGTCAGCTACGCGCCCTTTATGAGCCTGGTGAAATCGGCCCGGCTGATCATCACCGATTCCGGCGGCATCCAGGAAGAAACCACCTATCTCAACATTCCCTGCCTGACCCTGCGGGAAAATACCGAACGGCCGATCACCATAACCGAAGGCACCAACAAGCTGGTCGCGATAGACAAACTGCAGGAAAATGTCGACCGGGTGCTGGCCGGAGAGTGGCCCAGCGGCGCCAGGCCCGACCTCTGGGACGGCGAAACCGCCGACCGCGTGGTCGGCGAAATCAAAAAATGGCTTTTTAGCTAAAGCATACTCAACAAAGCGATATTACGGCGGAGCCCCGGCGAGGTGAGACAAACCTATTCGGGACTTTTTTGCGCCACAGACTTGTCAATGATAAACCCCGGTATCAGCAGGTCCTCGGTAAGATCGCTGAGCGTATGGCCATCGAGCACCCTGAAAAAGGCCTCCATCGCCATATGCAGAACTCCCGACAGGATGCAGCGTTCGACAATCTTGCAGTTTTTATTGCCCTCTTCAAAACATTCGACAATCGCCAGATCATCCTCCGTATAGCGGATAAGATCCCCCAGGTTGATTTTATCGGCCGGCCGGCCGAGGCGGAAACCGCCATTCTTGCCGCGCACGGTCTGCAAATATCCGCCCTTGCCCAGTTCATGAACAATCTTCATCAGATGGTTGCGCGAAATACCGAAAACCTCGGAAACTTCCTTGATGGAAACAAGCCGGTCCTCATTGACCGCGACATACATCAGCAGCCTCAGGGAATAATCGGTAAAAGATGTCAGCTTCATTAACAGGTTCCATTCATCATCAAGAAAGATAACTTGATTTACTTATTGACAGGGAGAGCGGCGACAAAATAACGCAATTGATCATTTCAGCGCCTTGCGCTCCAGATTTACCCCTTGCTCTTTCAACAATTCGCTTTTGCGTTTTTTTTCCGATTCAGATTTCAACTGACCACAGGCGGCCAGAATATCCTCCCCGCGCGGCGAGCGGATCGGCGCGGAAATCCCGGCGTCAAACACATATTCGGAAAAGCGTTTGATCTGCCGGTCATCCGAACGCTGATAATCCGATCCCGGCCACGGGTTAAAGGGGATAAGGTTCACTTTGGCGAAAATATCATATTTCCGCAGCAGCTTCACCAGATCGCGCGCATCCTCGTCACTGTCATTAATATCCTTCAGCATGATATATTCAAAGGTAATTTTGCGCGACGCCTTGGCCCCCGGATAATCCCGGCAGGCCGCCAGCAACTGCTCCAGGGGATATTTTTTGTTGATCGGCATGATTTCATTCCGAACCTTGTTGTTCACCGCATGCAGCGATATGGCCAGATTAACGCCGATTTCCTCGCCGCAACGCGCCATCTCCGGCACCACGCCGGAGGTCGACAGGGTGATGCGCCGCCGCGACAGGCTGATCCCCTGTTCATCCATGATGATTTTCAGCGCCTTCTTGACATTGTCGAAATTATACAGCGGCTCGCCCATGCCCATCATGACGACGCTGTTCAGCACCCGGCCGTCGGCAGGCGTCGGCCATTCACCCAAATGGTCGCGCGCCACCATGAACTGCATGACAATTTCCGCCGGCGTCAGATTGCGCACCAGCCGCTGGGTTCCCGTATGGCAGAATTTGCAGGTCAGGGTGCAGCCGACCTGAGATGAGACGCACAGGGTGCCGCGCTCCTTTTCCTCATCGGGAATAAAAACCGTTTCCACCTCGTTGCCGTCGGGGAATTTCATCAGCCATTTACGGGTCCCGTCCTTCGAGACGAGGGCCTCGATGATTTCCGGGCGGCCGACGGTGTAATTCTCCGCCAGCCTTTGCCGCACGTCCCTGGACACATTGATCATCTCGTCAAAGCTTTTCACGCCCCGGTAGTAAATCCAGTGCCAAACCTGGGCGGTCCGCATTTTGATCTGCTTTTCCGCAATGCCGATGTCGCGCAGGCGTTCGGCTATTTCCGCCCGGTCAAGGCCGACCAGCGTCTTTTCTACATCCAGTGTAGGGCGGCTGACCACAGCCGGCTCTGTACCCAATGGTAATGTTCGCATATGTCCTACAGTTTTCACCACAAGTGAAAACCCTTTCATCCTTCGGTTCGGATCCCCCTTAACGGCAGGCCTTTGTAATGGCGTTATGGGCCGCCGTAAAGCCCGAAAGTGAAAAGCGATAGCTTGTCTTGTTTCCCCGGCGACTTTCGGCGGAGAATGTGGCGTTACTGCCCCGCTTCATGGCCTGCGTGATGGCGTTATCGGTTTTCACATCGTCGCCCCAGGCGCCGTCACCCTCTGTAAAAAGGCGAAATGTCTTGCTCTTATCGACTCTCATGGTCACCCGGGAGTTTTTCTTGAAATTATAGCCGACGACAAAATTAACCTCGTTACTGATTTTCCGGACGGGCTTATGCGATACGGTGAAAAAGGGGTTGCCATGTTTCAGGCCATCCGGCTTGGCGGACTTCGGAATTGAAATCATGTAACAGACCTTCTCGCCATTGCTTTTTTTCAGCATAAAGGCGTCCCAGTCCCGATAAGTGCCCAGCAATTGACGGCTGTCCGCCATGGCCGTCTCGCCCGCCAACGCAATACTGATAATCGCACAAAAGAAAACGCTAAAAATCCTGTTCAACTTATAACCTCAAATATCCTGACATAATATGCTATACAGTAACAAATAGCTATGTCATCATCAAGGCAGCCGAATAATATTTTCGGCCAGCCCCTTAATCTATCACAAATCCGCCAAACCGGTACCAAAGTCTTGGTTGATTCAAGCAGGTCATATAGAATAAATCTGGCCAGATAAATATCTTTGGTGTATTCCTCACTTAAATTTGCTTCATTTGCAACCAATTGATTTTTCTTTAGGAGCGAAACAATATGAAAAAACCATATACAGACGCAAAGGCGGCGCTGGACGGGGTTTTGTTTGACGGCATGACCATCATGGCCGGCGGATTTGGCCTGTGCGGCATCCCGGAAAATCTGATTACGGCGCTTCGTGACAGCGGCACCAAAAATATCACCGCCATCAGCAACAATGCCGGGGTGGACGATTTCGGCCTCGGGCTGTTGCTCCAGACGCGGCAGATCAAGAAAATGATTTCCTCCTATGTTGGCGAAAACAAGGAATTTGAACGGCAGTATCTGGCGGGGGAGCTGGAACTTGAATTCAACCCGCAGGGCACGCTGGCGGAACGCTGCCGCGCCGGCGGCGCCGGCATTCCGGCTTTTTATACCAAAACCGGGGTTGGCACCCTGATCGCCGAAGGCAAGGAACATAAGGATTTCAACGGCGAAACCTACGTCATGGAAACCGGCCTCGTCGCCGATGTTTCGCTCGTCAAAGCCTGGAAGGGCGATAAGGAAGGCAACCTGATCTATCGCAAGACGGCGCGCAACTTCAACCCGATGATGGCCAGCGCCGGCAAGGTCACCATCGCCGAAGTGGAAGAACTGGTGGAAGTGGGCGAACTGGACCCGGATCAGATTCACACCCCCGGCATCTTCGTCCAGCGGATTATCCAGTCGAAAGACCTGGCAAAACGCATCGAAAAACGCACCATCCGGACGAGAGGAGAATAAACATGGCCTGGACAAGAGAAGACATGGCGCGCCGGGCGGCGCAGGAACTTCAGGATGGTTTTTACGTCAATCTCGGCATTGGCATACCGACCCTGGTCGCCAACTATATTCCCGACGGCATGAGCGTCACGCTGCAGAGCGAAAACGGCATGCTGGGCATGGGCCCCTTCCCCTATGAGGACGAGATTGATCCGGACCTGATCAACGCCGGCAAGCAGACCATCACCGAACTGCCCAGCACCAGCTATTTTTCTTCCGCCGACAGCTTCGCCATGGTGCGCGGCGGTCATATCAACCTGAGCATTCTCGGCGCGATGCAGGTTGCCGAAAATGGCGACCTCGCCAACTGGATGATTCCCGGCAAGATGGTCAAGGGCATGGGCGGCGCCATGGATCTGGTGGCGGGCGTCAAGAAAGTCGTGATCATCATGGATCACAACGCCCGCGACGGCAGCCCGAAATTCCTGCACCGCTGCGATTTGCCGCTAACCGGCGTCGGGGTCGTCGATATGGTGATCTCCGATGTCGGGGTCTTCACCCTTGACGACAAGGGCGTGACCCTGGTTGAACTGGCGCCGGATGTCACAGTGGACGAGGTTCGCCAACGGACCGAAGCCGACTTCACGGTCGCCGACGGCCTGCAATAACGGCGACGCCGTCTCCCAACATCAAAAAGCCGGGCAGTTTCCTGTCCGGCTTTTCTGTGAAAGAGAAAAATTTTACGCGAAGTTTTTCGCCGCAAAGTCCCAGTTGACCAGCGCCCAGAAGGCCGTCAGGTAATTCGGGCGGCTGTTGCGATAGTCGATGTAATAGGCGTGCTCCCACACGTCGCAGGTGAGCAGCGGCGTGACGCTCGGGTCACTTGCCGGAGTCTGGGCGTCGTCGGTATTGACGATAGCCAGCGTCCCGTCGGCCTTTTTCACCAGCCAGGTCCAGCCGGAGCCAAAATTGCCGGCCGCCTTGGCGTTGAATTCTTCCTGGAAGCCCTCGAAAGAGCCGAAGGCCGCGTTGATCGCCTCGGCCAGGGCCCCGCTTGGCGCGCCGCCGCCATTGGGCGACAGGCCGTTCCAGTAGAAGGTATGGTTCCAGACCTGGGCAGCGTTGTTGAACAGCCCGCCTTCGGAACTGCGGATAATCTCTTCCAGGCTTTTCCCGGCATACGCCGTGCCGTCGATCAGCTTGTTCAGGTTGGTCACATAAGTCTTGTGATGCTTGCCGTAATGATAGTCCAGGGTTTCCCGGGAAATATGCGGTTCCAAAGCATCTTTCTCATACGGCAGCGCCGGAAGTTCAAAGGCCATGTCTTTATCTCCATCTCTTTTTGTTAACTACACTCAAAAAATTCATACCCGGACATCCCTGTCCGGATAACTGCGCAAAGGGGCTTCCGGCCCCTTGCCGGGCCGGCGGTCCTTTTGCCTGTAATCTTAATAGACCGAACCGATCTGCTGATGACGGGCCGGCGGCATTCTCTGGCCGGCCAGTCCGCCCCATGTAATAATATCGCGACAATCAGGTGAAAGAATAAAGCCTCCCGCCCGATATTATATCTCATATAGTAAGTCTGTATTTCGGCACAAGACATAAAATGGAATATTTCCAAAAAAGACGATAAGTATATATTTTTATATAATAGAAATCCTGATACGGGCAGGTTGCAGGCAAGTTGGAATACCCTGCGCCCCTGCTGGTTTTCGTGAATCGCGCGCGCCAAGGCATCCGTTTTCATATTTTTCTTTTTCAGTCGCATAATGTTGATATGATCCGGATAAAATCACCATAAGGGGAGATTAAATGAAAAAAACCGCCGTCCTGCTATTCTGCGCCGCGATCATATCCGGCCTGACCGGATATTCATATGAAGCTGTCGCAGAATCAGAAACCAGCTTCACCTTCGCCGATGTTAAAACCGGTCAGGATATTCTGACCGCCGATGACAATTACATGAACCGGATGGCGCCGGCGGAAATCGCCATCCGCACCCGCTCGACGACAGCCGATAAAACCGCGCGCGACCTGAAAGCCCTCTATCGCGCCAATGTTCTCGCCTGGACAACGGCAGAAAAACAACAGATCGCCGAACTGATCGCGCAAAACCGGCAAAGACTGGCGCGGATTGATCACCTGCTGCCCGCTGAAGTGACCTTCATCAAGGTCAATGACAATGTCGAAGGCGGCCTGCCCCATACCCGGGCCAACGCCATCATCCTGCCCGTATCGGACAAACCGCTGAGCGAAACCCTGTTTTACCACGAATTGTTCCATGTCCTGTCCCGGCAGCAGAAAGCCCGCCATCCCAGCCTTTACGCTCTGATCGGCTTCAGGCCCTGTGACTTCACCGGCACGGAAGAAACCGCGGCCATGAGCCTGACCAATCCCGACGTGCCGGCCGAAGGCTACTATCTGCCGGTGGAGATTAACGGTGAGAAAACCGCTGTCATGACCTTTCTTTACGCGGCCCATAACAGCTATAACCCGGCGGTCAAGGGCGGTTTCGGCGGCCATTTCGGCTTTGGCCTGCTGAAAGTCGTCGCCCGTGACAACCGGTGCAGCGTCGACGCCGATGAAAAGGGCAAGGCCCGGATCCTGAAACCGGCGGACGTGCCGGACTTCTTCGCCGCCATTGGTCAAAACACCAAATATATCATTCATGCGGAAGAGGTTTTGGCTGATAACTTCGTCTTCGCCATGACCGATAAAACGGACCTGCCTACTCCGGAGATCACCGAGCGGCTGAAAACATGGCTGTTCGACAGGTAAGGCGGTAAATAATGACCCACAGCCCGCCGCTCTACAGCGCCGCCGCCTATATGCTGGCCTATGCCATCAGTTATGCGGCGTTGTGGGCCTGCGTCCGCCACCTGTCCGGCGACATTCATCCGCTGGTTCTGGTCTTTTTCCGAACTTTTTTCGGCATGATGGTAATCCTTCCCATTCTGTTGAAAACCCGCCTGCCGTCGTGGCATGGCGGGCAATATCCCCTTTATATCCTGCGGGGGATTTTCAATATCTCGTCGGTGATGGGCGCCTTTTACGCCGTCAGCCTGATCCCGCTTGCCGATGTCGTCGCCTTCAGCTACGCCGCGCCGGTCTTCGCCACCCTGCTGGCGGTGTTTTTCCTCGGCGAGAAAATCGGCCGCCACCGGATTCTGGCCATCGTCGCGGCCTTCGGCGGGGTGATGATTCTGATCCGCCCCGGCTTTCAGACCCTCAACGACGGCATCTGGTCCGCCCTGCTGTCAGCGGTTTGTTTCGCCGCAACGGTGATCTGCGTCAAGCTGCTCACCCGCCATGACAGCCCGTCCATGGTCAGCCTGATGGGTTTTATCGTCGCCGTGCCGATCAGCTTCACCGTCGCCCTGTTTCACTGGCAATGGCCCAGAGGCGAACAGTGGTTTTTCATTATCCTGATGGGAATCCTGTCGGCGACGGCCCATCTGTGCATGGCCCGCGCCCTGTCCCGCGCCGACCTCGGCGCCGTCATGCCTTTTGATTTCTCCCGCATTATCTTCGCCGCCCTGATGGGCATTACCCTGTTTGGCGACCCGTTTGACAATCTGACCTTTCTCGGCGGCGGCATTATCCTGGCGAGCGCCGTTTACGCCACCCATCGGGAGCATAAAATTTCACGGCAAGCCAAAAACCGAGCTCTGCCATGAAAGACGTGCGCCCCAGTAATCTGATCGGTATCGGTTTTATTTTGCTGTCCTGCCTTTCGATGACGGTTTCCGCCCTGCTGATCCGCACCATCGGCAAGGAGCTGGGCAGTTTCGAAGTGGTTCTGATCCGCTGCAGCTTCACCCTGCTGATCACCCTGATGATCCACGCAAGGCTCGGGCCCAAGCTGTTTGTCTCCCCGCGGCCGTTCCTGCTGGGGTTCAGGTCCCTGATCCTCAGCGTTATCGTCCTCGGTAATTTTTACGCCATTGTTCACTTGCCCCTGGTTCAGGTGACCTCGCTGCAATTTACCAAGCCGCTGTTTCTCGTTGTCCTCGCCGCCTTTTTCCTTGGCGAACAGATCCGCATTGCCCGAACCATCGCCACCCTGTGCGGCTTTATCGGAATTCTGGTGATTCTGCGCCCCGGCGGGGAATTTCATCCGGCCCAGGCCGCGGTTCTCATGGCGGCGCTCGGCATGGCGACGCTTGCCGTCATCACCAAGAAACTGACAAAGGATCACCTTTCCAGCACGATGGTTTTCTATGGCAATCTTTTCATCATCCTCGTTTGCCTCGGCCCGACGATCGCCTTGTGGAAGACGCCAGGCCTGCTGCAGTTCGGCCTGATCGCCGCTTTGGGTCTCAGCGCCTATGCCGGCCAGAATTTCATGGTGCAGGCCTATCGCTACGGCGATGCGACCGCGGTCACGCCCTTTGAATATGTCAGGATCGTCTTTATCGCCTTTGCCGCCTATATTGTCTTTGGCGAAGTGCCCGACAGATGGACCATCGCCGGCGCCGTGATCATTTGCGCCTCGACATTATTCATCGCCTATCGGGAAGCCGGCAAAAAAGCCCGGCGCCCTTAAAGTTTTTCTCGACAGCGGCGCGGGGATACGGCAATATGTTACCAAACAGTAACATTTAACCTATAAACGAGAGAGCAGGATCATGGAAATCAACGGGTTATCAGCAATCGTCACCGGCGGCGCCTCGGGCCTTGGGGAAGCGACGGCGCGACGCCTGGCCGCCGCCGGAGCCAAAGTGACCATTTTTGACATGAATGAGGACGCCGGACAAAAGGTCGCGGCCGACATCGCCGGACGGTTTGAGCATGTCAATGTCACGTCGGAGGAAAATGTCAGTCGCGCCCTTGAGACGAGCGCCGCCGCCCACGGGGACGCCCGCATCCTGGTCAATTGCGCCGGCATCGCCATCGGGGAAAAAACCGTCGGTCGGGAAAATGTCCCCCATGCCCTCGACAGCTTTAAAAAGACCATCGAAGTCAACCTGATCGGCACCTTCAATGTCATCCGTCTGGCGACGGCGCGCATGGCCGCCCTTGAGCCGCTGGCGACGACGGAAAGAGGCGTTGTGATCAACACCGCCTCCATCGCCGCCATGGAAGGCCAGATCGGACAGGCGGCCTATTCCGCCTCCAAAGGCGGCGTCGTCGGCATGACCCTGCCCATCGCCCGCGACCTCGCCGGGCTCGGCATCCGGGTCTGCACCATCGCGCCCGGCCTGTTCCTGACCCCGATGATGAAAGGGCTGCCCCAGGACGTGCAGGACGCCCTCGGCGGCATGGTGCCCTTCCCGAGCCGTCTGGGCGATCCGTCGGAATATGCGCAGCTGGCCCAGCAGATTTGTGAAAACGCCATGCTCAACGGCGAGGTTATCCGGCTGGACGGCGCCATTCGCCTGGCGCCGAAATAAGCCGCCCCGCCGCAGAACCTGAAAAAGCAAAAAGGAGCCGAAAACCGGCTCCTTCTTCATTTATGGATCAGGCTGTTGCGGTGCGGATCAGTTCAGGACCATCACATCCCGGTTCAGCCGGCGAATGATCTCTTCGCTTTTATTGCCGCGCATGGCCGCCATAATGCCCCGGCGCGACAAGGTGCCGATCACCACCACATCCGCATCAATATCATCGGCGACGGTGGCGATGATGGTCGTCGGGTTGCCCTGCTGGACATGGACATTTTCCTGCGGCGTTTCCGTTTCCCGCAACAGTCTGCCCCGATCGGGATATTCGAGGGAATCCTCATAGGCGTTCACCACATGCTTTTCCGCGCCGTAGGATGCGGCGATCCTGCGGCTCGTTTTGAGGATTTTCTCGTTAAGCTCCACATAGCGCGGGTTGGTGGTCTGCATATTCACCGCCGCCAGGACCGTCTTGCGCCGCAGCTTCGCCGTCGGATGAACGATCAAAACCGGACATTCCGACACCCGGAGCAATGACCATTTCGACGCGGACAGGTCATTCTGATTCTTTTCCGTCGTATAATCGGACATGATGATCAGATCGACGTTATTCCGCCTCACTGCATCCAGAATCGAACGATGCCAGTCCTCGGTCCAGAAAACTGCCGCCGTATAGGTGATATTTTCCTTAACCAATGGCTTAACAAGCTCCGCAAACCAGTTGTTATCACAGTAAAATTCAAATGCGCCATGCCCTCTGCTCAACTTATCCATCTCATAGGAAATAAACAGATGAATATTGACGTCCCCCTGCAGAAGTTTATGCATCATCAGCGCCCGATTAAGGGCGAAATGGGTTTTCTCGGCGGGATCAATTACAACGAGAACATTCCTCAGTTTTTTTTCATCGTCGGCCATATCATTCATTCCTTTATCTGGACAGGTTGTAGACTTCGGTTGCCATGGTTCACATCGCCGGTATCAGGTTTTTCTCATCGGCGCGCTTATTACATGCCTAAAATATATCTAAAGAATAGAGTAAATAATTGATCTATGATAAGTTCTCGTCTTTAAACCGATCACTTATAAAACGGGCGAGCGCTATGTCATTGGTTGTCAGGCCGCCCGCGCTATGGGTCGAAAGTGAAATATCCACCACATTATAGCTGTTTGACCAATCCGGATGATGATCCATTTTTTCCGCCTTCAGGGCGACGGCGGTCATAAAGGCGAAGGCCCGGTTGAAGTTTTTGAACTTTAGCCGCCGGCTGATAACCGCGCCTTCACCATTCACGGACCAGCCCGCAAGCGCATCCAGAGCCGTCCTGACTTCCGTATCCGTCAATTTTTTCATGTGTCGCCTTTTCTGGTCATGTCTGTCCGGTTCAGGGTTTGGCGTTTCGAATCATATCCGCGACAAATTCAGGGACAATCCTTGTCGCCTTGCCATAATGGCGGATGGAAAACAGGCTTTTGCCGTCCGAGGGCGCCAGGTTAAGCTCCACGGTCTGTTTCGCGCCATGCTCATAGGCCGCCTGCACAAAGCCGGCCGCCGGGTAAACGCTGCCTGAGGTACCGATCGAGATAAATATATCACATTTTCGCAGCAGGTGATTGATTTCCGTCATAAAAAACGGCGCCTCGCCGAACCAGACGATATGGGGGCGCAACTGGCCGGCCGCACCGCAAGCGGGACAAACCGACTGTTGTGACAATGGTCCGGGCCATTGGCTGACCGCGCCACAGCCCTGGCATCGCGCCTTGTTCAGTTCGCCGTGCATATGACACAGATTGCGCGCCCCGGCCCTTTCATGAAGGGAATCAACATTCTGGGTGATGATATGAACCTTGCCAGGATATTCCTGCTCCAGCCGGGCCAGGGCATAATGGGCCGCATTGGGGCGCGCCTTGCGCACTGTTTCACGGCGGAGATTGTAAAATTCATGAACCCGCGCCGGATTTTGGGCGAAAGCTTCCGGGGTCGCCAGTTCCATCAGGTCATATTTCTCCCAGATGCCGCCCCTGTCCCGAAAAGTATCGAGCCCCGATTCGGCGGAAATCCCCGCCCCGGTTAAAATTACAACATTTTCATAATGCGTCATTTTCCCTCGCCTGATTTTACTGTATACAGGGATCATAATAAATCACAGGGAAATTTGCAGTCCAAAATGATTAAAATCCTGTTTGTTTGCCTCGGGAATATCTGTCGTTCACCGACAGCGGAAGGCGTCTTTCGCCATAAAGTGAACCAGCGCGGCATCCGGGACGGTTACCTCGGCGACATTTTCATCGATTCCGCCGGCACCGGCGCCTATCATATTGGCAAGAAACCGGACAGGCGCGCCCGCGAGACCGCCCGGAAGAACGGCGTCAACCTGGAAGAATTGCGCGCCCGGCAGGTCACCGTCCAGGATTTCACCGACTATGATTATATCCTCGCCATGGACCAGGAAAATATCCGCGCCATGAAAAGGATCTGCCCGGCGGAAAATTCCCACAAAATCAGGCTTCTGATGGATTACGCCGAAAACTGCCCCGGCATCAGCGAGGTGCCGGACCCCTATAGCGGCGGCATCGAGGGCTTTCATCGGGTCTATGACATCATCGACCGGGCCAATGACGGTTTCCTGAAATATATTTTAGCCCGTTATGATCTGAAATCGACATGATTATTGCCTGAAAGACTTGAAAATTTCCTGATCTCTGCCAATATATGGCTCGGATATCAAAATAATATAAGAGGATATGTTTAAATGGTTGAAGATTATAAACCCCGCTACGGCTCGCCGACAGGGGCGCGGACCGCCGCCGAAATCGACGAAGGCCTCAGGGCTTATATGTTGACCGTATATAACTATATGGCGTCGGCGCTGGTGCTGACCGGGCTGATGGCCTTTGTCACCGTCAATACCCCTGCCCTGATGAACATGATGTTCGCGGTCAGCGAACGGGGCGTTGCCCCAACCATGCTCGGCTGGATCATCACCTTCGCCCCGTTGGCGCTGGTTTTCTTCCTCAGTTTCCGCATCAATCACATGCAGGCCTCGACGGCGCAGATGGTCTTCTGGATCTATGCCGGCCTTGTCGGCGTGTCGCTGTCGCCGATCCTGCTGGTCTATACCGGCGCCAGCGTCGCCAAGACCTTCTTTGTCACCGCCGCCGCCTTCGGCTCGCTGAGCCTCTACGGCTATACCACCAAGCGCAACCTGTCCGGCATGGGCTCTTTCCTGATCATGGGCCTGTTCGGCCTGATCATCGCCTCGGTGGTCAATATCTTCCTTGGTTCAAGCACGATGGATTTCGTGATCTCCGTCGCCGGCGTGCTGATTTTTGCCGGCCTCACCGCCTATGACACCCAGAAGATCAAGCTGATGTATCTGGAGGCCGACGGCCATGAAACCGCGACCAAGAAAGCGGTGATGGGCGCGCTGAGCCTCTATCTCGACTTTATCAATATGTTCCTGTTCCTGTTGCGCTTTATGGGCAACCGCGAATAGAGTGCATAAGACGATCAAATATCAGACGGCTCCCATTGGGGGCCGTTTTTTTTGAGCAGCCGGAGGCGCTCGCCCCTTCACCCTCATGGTCTTTGTGCGGGGCCGTGATGATATCGGCGTGAGGTTCAGAGCCGCCCGGCTTCGCCCCGATTTTTATCTGGAGGGTGAATACGCTGGCCAGGCAGCTTATTCCGCAGGGTTTATCTTTGCCGGCGCCATGGCGATCCGCGGCGGACGGGGGGCGGCGGAAAAAAACCAATATTCGCGATATTAGGCATTGCCTTTGGGTTAAATTAAAAGTAATCTCCGCCTCACCTCATGCGGCGACGCATTGGCACCCGTAGCTCAGCTGGATAGAGCGCTGCCCTCCGAAGGCAGAGGCCACACGTTCGAATCGTGTCGGGTGCACCAACATAAAATACAATAAAATCAATAGCATATAATTTTATTCACTTTAAAATCTCCTATTATTTGGCCTTTTTTGCGCCATTTTGCCGTGTCTCAAAACCCTGATGTTTCTGCGGTTTTGAATTCAGTTTTACGTCATATCAAACGTGCGTTTGATTTTCTGCTTTTTTTTCAGCCTTAAATGATTTATAACGGGCCTGTAGCCGGACCGTTGACTCGTCCGAACCATGGGTGGCCAGCGGGCTGCGCCATATCAGCCGTACCATATATCATCAGGGAAAATATCATGAGAGAAGCCGTTATCGTATCAACCGCACGGACGCCAATAGGCCGCGCCTATAAAGGGGCGTTCAACACCACCATGGCGCCGACCATGGGCGGCCATGTCATCGCCGAGGCCGTGCGCCGGGCGGGGCTTGAAGGCGCAGAAGTCGAGGATGTGATCATGGGCACGGCGCTGCCCGCCGGCTCGACCGGCTGGAATATCGGCCGCACCAGCGCCATGGCCGCCGGCCTGCCGACCTCTGTCGCCGGCATGAATATTGATCGTCAATGCGCGTCCGGCCTGATGTCGGTGGCGACGGCGGCGAAGGAGATCATCTGCGACGGCATTGACATTGCGGTCGCCGGCGGGGTGGACAATATTTCCATCGTCCAGAAGACGGCTTTTGACCTGATCATGCAACAGGCGGACAAAAACCTGCTGAAAATACAGCCCGACGCCTATATGCCGATGCTGCAGACGGCGGAAGTGGTGGCGGAGCGTTATAACATCAGCCGGGAGGCGCAGGATGCATACGCCCTGCAAAGTCAGCAACGCACCGCAGCGGCCCAGGCGGCCGGCCTGTTTGATGACGAGATTGCGCCCTTGCCCTCGACCATGGCGGTAAAGGACCGGGAAAGCGGCGAGATTTCATATCGGGACGTATTGCTGGAAAAGGATGAGGGCAACCGGCCGTCGACCACGGCCGACAGTTTGGCGGCGCTGGCGCCAGTGGTTGAAGGCGGCACGATCACCGCCGGCAACGCCAGTCAGCTGTCCGATGCGGCGTCGGCCAATGTGCTGATGGAGCGGGCCGAGGCGGAACGCCGGGGTCTGCGGCCGCTGGGCGCCTATCGGGGCATGGCTGTGGCCGGCTGCGCGCCGGATGAAATGGGCATCGGGCCGGTTTTCGCCATCCCAAAGCTGTTGCGGCGCAACGGGCTGACCATGGACGATATCGGCCTGTGGGAACTGAACGAGGCCTTCGCGGTTCAGGTGGTCTATTGCCGGGACAAACTGGGCATTCCCGATGAAAAGCTGAATGTCAACGGCGGGGCGATCTCCATCGGTCATCCATATGGCATGAGCGGCTCGCGGATGGTCGGCCACGCCCTGATCGAGGGCAAACGCCGCGGCGTCAAATATGTCGTCGTGACCATGTGTGTCGGCGGCGGCATGGGCGCGGCGGGTCTGTTTGAAGTTTTGTAGGTTTTATCGGCGAGGGCGGATTTTCCGCCCCTTTCACGGGGGATATTTTGGCTTTATGGAGTGTGATTGGTGCACCGGACGGGATGAAAAAGAGAACTGGATTCAGGTAATTCCGCTAATCAAAAAAGCCCAAGAACATATAATTTGAGTTCGTTGCAGGGGCACGCAACTTCTTTTGTTATAACTTGGGGCCGGGTTCGGGTCTTGCGCTCGGAAACGATGTCGAGAATGCCCATCAACTCGCCGCGTAAGGTGGCGTTGATTTGGCCGCGTTTGTCGCCGGGCGTGAGCACCACTTCGCCTACCAAGGCGCGGATTGCCTCGGCGGCCTGATTGTGCAGTTCGGGATCGTTGAGCGCCGCGCTCAATTGCTTCACCCTGGTCTTGTAGATTTCGGCGATGTTCGGATGAATATCCGGTACGTCTATGGGGACATCGGCCATGCGGGCGGTGATCTCGGCTTTCTGCTGCTCCAGATCGTCCATCCGCGCCTTCATCGCCGGCTGATACATGCCGTCCTCAATGGCGGACATGATGCCCACAATGCCGCGATTGACCTTGTCGAGCGCCTTGCGGTCGATGTCGGCCTGGGCGCGGCGTTCGCGGTTCTGCCGGTTCAACTCCTCGGCATAGGCGCGCACGGCTTCGGCGACATTCTCGGCGGAGACCAGCTTTTCGGTCAGGCCCGCCAGAATGCGCGCCTCGACCACCTCGCGGCGGATGGTGCGGCCGTTGTCACAGGTGCCGCGCCGGTTGCGGTTGAGGCAGCCATAGCGGTCTTTGGTGATGATACCGTAATCGCCACCGCAGCAGCCGCATTTGAGCAGGCCGGAGAACAGAAACGCCGGGCGGCGCAGGCCGTTCAGCTTTTTGGCGCGATAGGCGCGCACCCCCTTGGTGACATTTTCGAACTTTTCAGCGATCTCCTGCTGTCGCTGGCGCACCGCTTGCCAAAGTTCATCATCGACAATGCGCAATTTGGGCACTTCCGTCCTGATCCATTCGGCTTCCGGGTTGATGCGTGAGACGCGCTTGCCGGTCTCGGGGTTCTTGATATAGCGCAGCCGGTTCCAGACGATGACGCCCACATAAAGCTCATTGTGAATGATCCCCGTGCCGCGCTTGACATGGCCGCGAATGGTGGTGCCACCCCAGTCTTTACCGTTGGGGCCGGGGATATTATCGCGATTGAGATCGGTCGCAATGGCTTTCGGGCTCTTTCCTGCGGCGAACTCACGGAAGATGCGGCGGATGATGGTTGCCTCGGCCTCATTGATCTTGCGCTCGCCTGTCACCGGCTCGCCATTGCCGTCAAGCCGCTTGACCACATCATAACCATAGCAAAGTCCACCGCCCGCTTTGCCCTTTTCAACGCGCCCGCGTAAGCCCCGATGGGTCTTGGCGGCGAGGTCTTTGAGGAACAGGGCGTTCATCGTGCCCTTGAGGCCGATATGCAGTTCTGAGATTTCGCCCTCGGCCAACGTGACGATTTTAACGCCGGCAAATTTCAGGTGCTTGAAGAGAATGGCGACATCGGCTTGATCACGGCTGAGCCGATCCAGCGCCTCCGCCAACACGATCTCGAACTTGCCCGCCGTGGCGTCCCGCAGCAGCGCCTGAATGCCGGGGCGCAAGGTAACGCTGGCGCCGGAAATGGCGGCGTCCTTATAGGCGCCCACCACCTTCCACCCTTCCCGCGCCGCCTGCTCGCGGCAGATGCGGAACTGATCGTCGATGGAAGACGTGCTTTGCATGTCGGAGGAATAGCGGGCGTAAAGCGCAATGCGGATCATGAGGCTTTCCTTTCTCTTAAAACCAGATTTCACCCCTCCGGGGCGCACCCCTCTTCCTCTCAAATCACAGGCCGGTTGTCATTGGCCGCCTGGCCCCGCTTCCTCTCCCAGGCCGCAAAATGCTCGCGGGCGATCTGGCGACCAATGGCCCGGGCGACGGTGCGAAAATGCCGCGCCACCTCTCCTTTCCCGCCGCCATTATCATTGGCCGCCGGGGGTATCTCGACTGCCGCACCGTCCTCCTTCTGTGTCATGAGCAAACCCTTCCGGTAGAATAATCAACCGGAACAGAATCGCCCAAAACCACAGAAACTCTTATAGTCTCTATATACGCTCATTTGACGTTTATGTGCGACAGTCACCATACGGCAGCGGCTCTATTGTGTAAAGCAGGTGAAGGTCAAACGACCTACGCCATTCCGACGCCATCGGCTAGGCGATTATGGGCGCGAGGGGATAAAACAGCCTCCGAATATTTAAAGGCGGCACAGCTCCGCTACAGAAGCCTGGCCTTGATCTCCTGCAATGTAAGGCGTTGCTCTTTGAGCGCATGGATCTGCTTGATGCGCTCCACCATCTCCGGTGCATAAAGCTGATATCCGGCCTCGGTGATTTCGGCCACATCAAGCAGGCCCTCTTTAGTCCAGTGGCGAATGGTGGAGTTGTTTTCGCCGACCTGTTTGGCGAGTTCGCCAATCTTAAGCAGCACATCGCTTTCGGGGTGCTCGGCCTCCTCACCGGCGGCGGCTTTGAGATAAATATCCAGCGAGCGACCCACAGCTCTGGTGATGATTTTCAGATAATCCTCTTTGCTGCCGCCGAGCTGCGCCTTTTCGAGTGAGCTGATATAGGCCAAGCGGTCACGCTTGCGGATGATCGCGGCCGGATAGCCCCGCATGAGCAAAATCATATTCATGAGCAGGCGCGCGGTGCGGCCATTGCCATCCACAAAAGGATGAATTGTCACCAGGCGGTAATGCGCCTCAGCGGCCAATTCTACCGGATGCAGCGCTTCATGCCCGTCAAGCCATTTTACAAAATCTTCCATCAAGTCCGGCACCTTAAGCGCATTCGGCAGCACCACCCGTGAGCCGGAAATTCTCACCGGCACGGCGCGGTAATGCCCGGCACCCGCATCATCAATGCCCTTCAGAATGATGTCGTGAATATGAAGAATGTCTTTTTCAGTGAGGCTTGCCCGCTTGCCCGTCACCTGCTCTTTCATCCAATCAAGCGCCTGCGCATGGTTGGTGGCTTCCAGATGCTCGATGAGGGACTTACCGCCGACAGTCAGGCCCTTTTCCACCACCAACGCCGTTTCGCGCCGTGTGAGTGTGTTGCCCTCAATGGCGTTGCTGGTATAGGTCAGCTCGACCCGGAACCAGTCCTCCAGATTACGGACAAGCGCCTCCGGCAATGGGCGAAAGCTGTCCAGACGCGCCTTTTTCTCAGTGAGTTTATCATATTTCATGGGTAAAACCATAAACTATGACGTTATGGTCTTCAAGATTATTTTAACGAGCAGTGAGCGATGATTGAAACATAATTCTTTTATCGATCATAAATATGCCATATAGTGAGTGATAAAAAGATTGGATATCGCTCATGCCACAAAACAAATCTTGGAATTGGCAGCATCCCAACTGGCCGAATTTTACCTGGAAAGCCGAACGGCTCACCCGGGCGGAAGCGTTGTTCGCCGAAGCCGCCGGGATCGTGATCGGCACCACGCAACATCTCGATGAAGCCGCGCAGGAAGCCTTGATGATTGACATCATGCGCGATGAAGCCTGCGACACATCGGAAATCGAAGGCGAAATCCTCGACCGTGACAGCGTGCAATCCTCGATCCGCCGTCAGCTTGGCCTTAAAACCGACCGGCGCGCGGGTCCCATGGAAGCGGGTATTGCCGAAATGATGGTCGATCTCTATCGCAACCTCACCACGCCGTTTAGCGAAAAAAACCTCTATTCCTGGCACGCCATGGTTATGAACGGGCGGCGCGACTTAGCCGATATCGGTCGCTATCGCCAGCACGAAGAACTGATGCAGATCGTTTCCGGTCCGAATTATCGCCGCCGTGTTCATTATGAAGCCCCGCCTTCCGCGCAGGTTCCAGCAGAGATGGCGCGGCTTCTTACGTGGCTTCGCAAAACCGCATCAGGCGGCCCCGGTTCAATTGAAGTCCCTCTGCCCCCGCTCACCCGCGCCGGGATAGCCCATCTGTGGTTCGAGAGCATTCACCCTTTTGAGGACGGCAATGGCCGCATCGGCCGCGCCATTGTGGAGAAGGCGTTGGCGCAGGGCCTCTCCCGCCCGGCGCTGACGGGCGTGTCGGGCACGTTCCTGAAACGTCGCAAGGACTATTATCAGGCACTGGAAAACGCCAGCGGAACTCTCGATGCAACGGACTGGCTTTTATGGTTCGCAGCGGCGGCAATCGAAGCCGCTCGGCGCACGGAAGCCCATATCGCCTTCATTCTCGACAAGGCGCGGCTGCTCGCCTCCCTTGGCGGCAAGCTGAATGCACGGCAGGAAAAGGCCCTGCTGCGCCTATTCGAAGCCGGGCAGGAGGGTTTTATCGGCGGCCTCAGCGCCCGCAATTACCGGACGATCACCGGCGCGACACCCGCCACAACCACCCGCGATCTCGTCGATCTTGTCACCCTCGGCGCCCTCACCCGCACCGGCGAGCGGAAGGGCGCGCGCTACCATCTGGCTGTGCCACTCCACCCCGTGGAGCACCTGGGCATCGAGGAGATCGCACCATGAGCAAGGCCATCCTCACCACCAAAATCGATCCGTCCTATGACGACCTTCCTGAGGAGCGCTACCATTTTCCCCGCACCTATCTTCGCCAGGTTCAGGAAGCGCTCAACGACTGGATCATTTATTACGAACCGCGTCGCTCGTCGGGCAGCCTGTCGAGTACGGGAGGGCGGCAAGCTTATTTCGCGACCGCTCGCCTCACACGAATTACCCCGGATCCGAGGCGCGAAGATCATTTCTATGCTCGGGTTACCGATTATCTGGAATTCGACCGACCCGTGCCATTCAAGGACGGTGAGTTCTATTATGAACACGCCCTGCGCAAGGAAGACGGCTCCACGAACAAGGGAGCATTCGGGCGAGCGGCCCGATATATTCCAGACCGGGAATATGACCTGATCCTTCAAGCGGGCTTCACTCACATTTTGGGTGAGCGTGAACGTTCAAGGCCATACCCCGACGTTCCGGAAGATCCGATACTGCAATTGACCGGCTTTGCGGAGGAACAAGCTCCCTTCGAGCCCGCCATCGAAGAGCGTCCGCTGGTAACGCAAATCCTGCAACGCCCTTTCCGGGATCGCGCCTTCGCCGCATCGGTCAAAACCGCCTATCGGGATACCTGCGCCATCACCGGGCTCAAAATCATCAATGGCGGCGGGCGCTCGGAGGTTCAGGCAGCGCATATCCGCCCTGTCGCCGACAATGGGCCGGACAGCGTGCGCAATGGCATCGCCTTGTCCGGCACGGTGCATTGGATGTTCGATCGCGGCCTCATTTCCATCGACGAAGACCACAGCCTTCTGATCGCCCGTGATCGCATTCCAGATACGGTCTTTCGCCTCATCGACCCCTCACGAGAATTGAACTTGCCCCTACGCCCCGAGGAACGACCGCATTCGCAATTTCTGACTTATCATCGTGAGCAAATATTCAAGGGGTGAGGCCGTGGATTCAAAGATCGACTATAGATGCTCTGCCCTTTCATCGCACCAAATTACTACGCATCGGTCATCTCATGCCTGATCGCGTCGATGCACAAACACGCAGCCGGATAATGTCCAGCATCGGGAGCAAGAATACTGTTCCAGAACTGATGATCCGGAAAGGTCTGCATGCGCGTGGATTCCGCTACCGTCTTCATTCATCCAACGTTCCCGGAAAGCCAGATCTCATGCTGCCGCGTTATAATGCCTTAATCTTTGTGCACGGCTGCTTCTGGCACGGCCATGACTGCCATCTATCTGGAATTCCCAAAACGCGGACCGAATTTTGGACGTCCAAACTGGAGAGAAACCGACGGCGGGATACTGAAGTGCGCAACGCTTTGCTGAAAGCCGGATGGCGTATCCTTGTGATATGGGGATGTTCGCTGAAAGGTAGGCAGCGACTTGACCTCGAAGATGTCCTTGATCAGGCCGCTGCATGGATCAGAGGCAAGGAACAAGAATATGAAATCGAGGGAACGCGATGAATCATTCTCCTCCCGTAATCCACCTTTTGTATTATTTCTTCTTCAGAAGTCTCAACCACTCTGATTCTGTCAACCCGACACGAGAAAGATCGCTGGCGAAATGCTCTACAGCCCGCTGAGCATGGGCTGTTTTCAACTGATCAATCCACCTGTAATTTTCCTCCGAAGTATCAACAAAAGTAGGAGGTTCATTTTCTTCAATCGTGGCCATCACTTGATCTTTTCCCATTGTCGGCCTAAATGTTGAAATTACGCTGCGGTAAGATTTTGATTGATAGAACAATTCCAGCACATCCCCACCAGATTTTACAACAGCATGAGTAGCAGCATTATTCCCTGTCCCTACTGTAGTGTCGAATTCAACAAACAGGAAACTGCGTTTGCACTTTATACGAACGCTGTCGCAAACAGGTTGAAGGCATAGGAGGTATCGCTTATTCTTTTCATCAAATACAATAGTGCCCAACGTCAGATTTTTTGGCGCTCCGCCATAGAACGTTCGACTTGACATCAGATGGGCAAAACGATGATTGGCATTATCATCTGCACTTTTAAGAAAAATCTTCGAAGCGTTTCTTATGTTGCCATTGGAACTGATTTTAGGGATGCAAGTGTGTACACTTCGAGCACCAGAAAAACCATCTGTAAGAATTGCTTCCCCTATGGCCCTATAGTTATTACCATCACCAAGTATGTTGGCAAGATGATCACCAGGTTCCCAGACATCCTTGCACCAATCCTTAATAAGATTTTCCGGCATTAGGGGGCTCGATAGTGCGTCTTCGAGGACAGCCTCGATCTCCGAAACCAGCAGTGGAATAACATGTGACGAAGCGTCTTCTTCTGGCAGACACATTGCGAGGTGAGTCAGAAATGCCGAATCGAGATCGCTGTTAAATCTGGAAAGAATCTTCCGGCTGTTCTTCCGGATTTCGGCGAGGCCCAGAAGGGTCGCAGCCTGCAGGATACCGGACGCGAGCTTTGCAAACTCCCTGACAGTAATATCTGCAAGATCGCTCTCGTCCACGATATGGCGGGGATCGGTATCTGCGCGCTCTCTGCCGGGTTTCCCGAGAACTGCGATACGACTGTTTTCGGTATGAAAAGCGAGACCGTCTTCTTCTTCCAGGGGTTTGAAGCTATCCCCGACCCCAGGGTGAACCTTCTCATAAATGTCATTGGCAACGCCAAACAGGTTTGCCTCTTGGGTGTACACAAGGATAAGCCGTAGTTGCTCTGGAACATCCCACACGGCCTGAGAGATCAACCCGTCAATCAATTCAAGCGCGCGTTGTCCCTTGTCACCGAAAAGGTCCCAGTCAACAATCACGACATCAGCTGCCCTGCAAAGCGGGAAGATATCCGACGCAGGAGAAACCTTCGCTGTTTTCTTCGGCTGATACAGCGAGCAAACAATCTGTTTTTTTGCGAAACTGTTGACAATATCGTAAGAGTCAGGTGCGGGGTCTTCTTCGGTAACAATTTCTACGCTCACCGTGTCCTCACCGCTTTCTACCGACGCACTTCTGGATACCCGCTTCCGGGACTTCGGAACGACGACCTTCTTCGGCTCATTCGCACTGGCAGAACCTCGTTCGTAAATTCTGTCATCTACAAACACCGCAGTCTGGATAAAGGAATGCGCGGCATGTATGGAATATTCTTGTACGGTCTCAGGCAGTGTCGTCATTTCTCGGCCATCTGATTTTCATTGTTACACCCCGCTTCCCGGAATTCGGCAGGACATCAATGTCCATTCCCTCTTTCTGAAGCGCCTTCCTCGAAATAAAGAGGCCCAGACCTCTTCCGCCAGGTTTCCTTGTAAATCCCTGATCAAATATTGCTGCGGCGTCCCTCTGGCTGATTGAAGGTCCGTTGTTTGAGATAAGGAAACCTTCCTGATCGGCATCAAGCGCAATCCACTTGTCATCGACAATATCTTTCAGCCAGAACATGGCATTATCGATAATGTTGACGAAGACCGGATAGATTGTAGAAGGAAAAGTCGTTATCTCTGATTGTAAAAAGACATCCGTCGCTTTCAATTCGACACGGTGTCTTTTCATGCGGACCTCAAACAGCGTGTGCAGATAATGGTTGATATCCGCCCCCTTGATGGGAATGGCTTTCCGGTAAAGTCGTCGCTGTAAGGGTGTGAACAGGTTGAGGTGCCCGTCCAGGTGATCAAAGTTATTTCTGATCTCCTGATACAGGGTAGAAAGTTCATCATTTGAACTTGCCCACGGGCGAAGTTCCCGTAAAGATCGACGCACCCCTTTGATCGCGGCCTCAAACTCATGATTAATAACAGCTACAGCCAGCCCCAGCTGCACCATCTCGGCGTCAGTATCCGCCTGTTCTCTGAGTTCCTGCAACTCTTGGTCCATGGCTTCAACAATGTCGGAATCAGATACTTCAAATCCTTGGGTAATGTTGCCTGATATCGCGGTCAGCATATCCCTGACCTTGGCAAGAGTTTCCCTGTTCTTCCTGCCGACTGTTTCAATGCGGCCCTCAAAGCCGTCGCGCAACCGCTCGATCTCATCTTCGGAGAGGCCGACAAGGTCTTTCTGCGCAAACTCGACTTCGACAGTAGAAATTGTTTCCTGCATTTCCCGAATGGCATCGCGGGCAAACCTGAGAGCAGACGATCGTGTGTCGTTCGCTGAACTTCGAACCTGTTTGGCTTCCTGTGTGACGGCCTTTTTTCCGCTTTCGGCTTGCTGTCTGATAAGTTCACTCAGACGCTTTCTTTGATCTACATACAGCTTTGCTTCCTTTGCTACAGCACCGAGGGACTGCGCCACCTCCGTGCTGAAGGGATCAAAGACGTCCTTGTCCAAGCGCTCAATCTCCGCTGTATAAGCATTCCAGTCGCGCTGAAGGGGCTTTGACAGGCCAACGCCGCGGGGCTTTGTCAAGCGGTAACTCTCACGAATTTCCGACAATCTGCGATTTGCTTCCCGTTCAGCATCCAGCAAAGCAGATGACGCCTCATCCGGGTCCTTCATCTTTGCAGCCGCGTCCATGCGACTTGTAATGGAATCGCGGAGGTTGGCGAGTTCGGTTTCGGGTAGCACGGCGCTCACCCGATCAAAGAACCCTTCCAGTGATGCGGCCATGTTCTTGCGTTTGGTTGATACCTGTTTTTCCCGGCGACGCCGCGCCAGTTCCAACCTCTCAAGCTCCGAGCGTTGTTCGTTGTAGAATTCGGAAAAGTCCCCGGACTCCCTGAAGAAGTCCGCCGCAAGCTGGAGAAAGAGGTTTTCAAGAATATTTTTCAGTTGGCGATAGGCTTTATCCTGCTGAAATCCTTCTCTCCCGGCCTTTTCTCTCAATAAACCATTGTCCTGGCGCGTCAGTTTTACTGCGCCAAATACGCGCCTGTGGGAAAAGAAATAGTACGCGGCAGACTTTGTCCTGCGCTCCTCGATGTTGAGCCAGTCAACATCAGAGTTTCCATAGGGGAGAATTCTGATCCGATCCCGATACACATAGACGCCGCCGATCCGGTTCAGTTTATCGGTAATTCTCTTCCACTCGTCTGGCGGCAGACTGGTCTCCCTTTGTGCACCAGCCACATATCCGAATTCAATTTCAAATGGCCCGCATCTTGTCGGCTGCCCCTGTCCCCCCGACCATGAAATGACATGGTCAGAAATTTTCTCGCCATATATCCTTATGTCACCACGAAACTGGCCGTGCTCGTCAAACCTGCCACTGATCTTGTGATCGGCGGTTTCCAGTTCTTGCGGAGTGAAAAACTCACCATCACCGATCAGATCGTCGCTCGCCGCATCTGTCGGCCAGTACCGGAAGACCGTTTCTATAGGCGGGGGCGGTGTCTCCCGAAAAACAGCATTGGAGAACCCCAGAAGAAACTTCGTGAAATCCCTGGTCTCTTCCTGACGCTCGCGTTCGATTTCGTGGGCTATGCCGTCATCAGCCGGGGCTACGTAGAAATGCGTCCCGGATTTTCCGTCCTTGAGGCTGAGACCTCCCAGAAACTTATCCATGTCCTGAGGGTCCAGCTGAAAGTCGGATATGTCTTCTAGTATTCGCTTGTATGACGGGTTCTGGTCTTCTCTGGACAGCGCTTCAACGCATTCGCTCATGCTTTGAAGCAGCTCTTCAACTTCACTCGATGTGGGAAGCCTCCCTCCTGGAATCAATTTTACCGGAATTTCAATATCTTCCAGATTGACCCCTGATATTTCGAACAGCTCCCAATGGACGAAGCACATGACCAGATCATGCACTTCCCCGTCGCGTTCGGCGCGAGTCAGTATCAGAACCTGGCGTCCCAGCAGCGCAATTGCGAGGCGTCCAATCCCCTTTTCACCCATAATTGCCCGCTCGGGCTTGTCAGGAGGTCGATAGGCATCAGCTTTCTGCCCGTGCGGGACATACTTGCTTTCCGTCCCCAAGACGAGCCAGCGATCTTCAAACTCCTGTGGTGTCATACCGACACCGTTGTCCCGTATGACCAGAAGATTATCTGAGCGGAAGTAATCTACCTCGGCGTGATCGGCGTAGGCATCATGAGCATTTTTAAACAGCTCGCTTATTGCTGTTGAGACGTTGGCAATCTGCTGACGTCCCAGCATATCGACGGTTCGCGCTCTGGTTCTAAACTTCGCCATTCCTCACCCCGCGTGCCGCCTGGCATGCGCCAGTATATGAGCCCCGAAGACCTGTGCCAGCGTCACCGGCACTGCATTTCCGATTTGCCTTGCCTGTGAGTTCAGGGAACCAAAAAACTGAAAATCGTCGGGAAATGTCTGGAGCGCCGCTGCTTCCCTTACACTGATGGCTCGGTGTTGTTCCGGGTGGCCGTAGCGGCCGTTGGAAAGGCTTATACAGCGAGTTGTCAGCCCTGTCGCAGGCCCGTCCCACTTCATTCGGCCATATACATCCGTGTGCCCCGTGTATCCGGTCTTCGTGTGGCAATCCAGTCGCAGATCGACTGGCCAGTCTGCGCGTGAACCTTCCGGCGGTGTTGCTTTAATCCGCTGGAGATTCAGTTCAGAAAGATTTGCGGCACGATGGTTAAGTACATCGGGATGGGTTTCGCCAGCCTTGATCGGCGGTAAATGAGCAATCCATTCCCTCACCGTGCTGAACGGCGCGCCGGCATCAGGATCATGCGTTTCCTCGGGAAGGTCAATTACACCATGCCTTGATGCAAGAAGCACCAGACGTCTGCGCCTCTGCGGAACCCCATACTTCTGGGACTCGATGATTCCGACAGTAGGAAAATAGCCCAGCGCCTCCAAACGTTTCTTGAAGCGGGTTAGGGTACTGTTCCCACAAACCCGCTGAATGCCGGGAACATTTTCAACAAATATGTAGTCTGGAAGATACCTCTCAATGAGCGTCCCGAAATGCGAAAGCAATGATCTGCGGGTGTCAGTTTTCTTTTCTGGCTTTTTTGTGTTTTGCATTGTGAAAGGTTGGCAAGGCGCACATCCGCAGAACAGTTTTACATCATGACTGCCGACCAGCTCGTCTATCTCTCCTGGGTTGAATTTGGTAATATCGGACGCGCTGAAAATAGTATCAGGAAAATTGTTGCGGAATGTATCTGCGGCATCATCATCAAAATCGAGCGCAAAGACAGGCTTCAGACCAGCACTCTGAAAGCCCTTGCTGGTCCCGCCACATCCTGAGAAAAAATCAAAAACACCTATGCTCATTCTGCTGCCTCTAGCGCTTTGGTCGCAGGATTGAGCGCCTCGTGGATGAGAGATTCGAGGAGGCGGGCGCGTGTGACCAGTTTGCCGCGCACGATAATTAGGCCCTTGGTAAAGCTCACTTCCTCGCGAATTTGCAACATCTCATCCCAACCCGCCCGACGCAAAGCGGGCGTGATGAATTTCGTGCAGATATCGCGTTCGCTTAAGGCCCGCTTATCCATTTCCAGCTAAATCCCCCCTTTTGCACCATCCAATTTACTTGCCTTTTTCTTCATAATGATAAACCGCTTCTTCAAAAGCCTTCAGCCGCTCATATTCTTCCGCCGCCATGACCACAACCACCGCGCGCCCATATTTCTCGATCGTCACCGGTTCGGCGCGGGCAGCGTCAATCAGCAATCCGAAACCGTTCTTGGCATTTTTGGCAGACATGGTTTTCATGGACGCCCCCATTGTTGGCTACTTTAGCTATAGTAGGCAGCGCCCCAATAATCAAACATTTTCCGCAATCGGCGCCCCAAAAAGGGTCAGTTTCCTTCATCCCTCGCCGGTGAATCCTGATCAGGCAATACTGTTTCCGCACCATCCGTGCGGCGCAGGCGACCACAGCGGGAGGGTTTATCAATCGCTACCCCCTGCAGCCCCTTCTTCCGGGCTTTGGCGAAGGCGCGGTCGCTGTCGAGGAAGGCTTCGAGCATAAAGGGGATCAGATCGGCGATTTTTTCCGACGCGCCATAGGTGGCGGTGTAGAGTTTCTGGTAATCGGTGAGCGCCTGGTTGAGGTCGGCGCTGACGGTGATGGTGATCCTGGTCGGCGTGCGGTCGGGGAGTTTGGCGAGTTTGAGCATGGGGATTCCTTTCAGCCTTTGTAGGGACGCAATAAAATATCTCTTTGAACAATAACCTTGAGCGGCCAGCCGGGGCGGATGGTGATGGTCGGCTGAATGTTGAGGTTCTTCTCGGTGAGGCGCTCACCGGCCCGGGCGGCGTTTTGTTGGGTGGACTCGCGGATAGCGCGGACGAGATCGCTTTCACCTGCGATGGTGAGTTCCGTGCCGCCGCCCAAGAGCGTTGCCATGGCGATACCTTTCAAAAGGCGCCATGTGTGGTAATCCACCTCGTCTTCGAGCCCCGCATAACCGGCGACATCGGTGGCAGGGAGATTGTCGATCTGGATCGATGCGCCGTCGGGCAGGATGATCCGCTGCCAGACCAGTAGCGCGCGGGACTGGCCGAAGGCGACCACGCTATCGTATGTGCCGATGAGCCGCGATCCTTGCGGGATGAGCAGGATTTGACCAGTGACGGTATCATAGACATTTTCCGTGACCTGCGCCACGACAAGGCCGGGCAGGTCGGAATTGACGCCGGTGATCAGGCTGGCGGATATGACGCTCCCCGCCATGACCTGCCAGGGCGAAGCCGGGGTTTGCAGCGCATGCGGATTATAGATGCCGCCGGTGTCGCGCTGATTGAGGAAATCGAGCTTGCGCTGCTGATTGTTCTGGTCGCGCTCGGGGTCGAGCGCCACTTTAAGAGTATGCCGGTCGACCTTGGGCTGTTGAACTGCGGCTGTCTGCAAGGGCTGATCCTGCGTCGTTGCCGGCGCATTCTGCTGCGGCTGGTTTTCGATGCGGAAGAAGATGGTGGATTCCTTGGCCTGAACCGCCTGCTGGGCGAGACGTTGTTCGGCGGCGGAGAGTTCCGACCCTCCCAACACGATGCCAAGCTGGCGCTGATGCTCAAGGATCGGCCGTCCGAGATCACCAGGCAGCGGTGGCCCAAGCTCCGGCGTATCAAGCTTGACCTGCGCATAATCCCCCGGCAGGGCGGCAAGGCCGTCGGCGGTGGTCTTTTTGTCGGTATTGTAAAGTTCCTCCGCAGGCGGCGCATTGCGCAAAGAGGGCGTTTGCAGGGCCAGCATGGTGACGGCGAGCAAGGCGGTGGAAGCAATCCCCGCCCCGCCGATGATGACGCCTTTTTTGAAGCGGACGATTTTCCGCTTCGGTTCAGCGCGCATATTGAGCTTCTCATTCATTTGCCCGCCTCCGTCCCATCCGTACGGGAAATCCGCACCACTTGCTGGGGCTTGGTCCCGAGGCGTAGCTCGGCGGCGGCGAACAGCCGATCGACGACGTAGTAATTGCCGCGCATGCGGTAATTGACGAGTTTGCTACCGCCATCCGTTCCCACCACAAACAGCGGCGGGGTTTCGCCTTGATCGATGCGGCGGGGGAACTCGATATAGACCTTGTGGCCATCGTCGAAGGCGCGCACCGGCTTCCAGGGCGGATTGTCGCCGGATATCCGATAGCGGAAGCGGATGTTTTCCAGCACGAGGTTGGACACCACCGGCAACGCCGCTTCGGCTGCTGCGTTCTGGCGTCTGAGCGCAGTGATCTGGTCGGACGGATAAGTCCAGGAGATCGCGGCCATGGCGGTTGTCTCGGTGCTTTCGAGCTGGAGGTGATAGGCGCGCCGGTCGGTGGTGATGACGAGATTGGTTTTAAGGCCGGGCGCGAAGGGCTTGACCAGCATATGGGTGCGCTGATTGTCACCGGTGCCGCTCATCGTGTCGCCGATGACCCAGCGCACGGTGTCGCCCGCCGAAACGGCGGTGAGCTTTTCGCCCGGCTGAAGCGCGATATCGCTGACCCGTTCCGGCGCGGCATAGAGGCGATAGAGTGCGCCCTTCGCGTAAGGATAGACCTGGATGGCGTTGATATAGCCGTGTTTGGTCGGCTCCAGCAATGCAGCCTTGTTGGCGTCCTCGACGCGAGCGGTCGGCGGGCGGTTGTCTTCCTTAACCTCGCCGGGTTCTGGCATAAGCTGGCCCGGCAGCGGCAGAACTTTCGGCACTTCGACGATCCGGACGGGCTTCAGCTGTTCCTTCTCCACGGCAGCCGGTTTGAAGTCATCGGCATCGTAAGAGATCGTCGGCGGTAATTGTCTGGTGGCGCAGGCTGAAAGCGCCAGCGCGGATATGGATATTAAAGCCAAGTGTTTCATTTTGCGGGTTCCTCATTATGTTTTTCTTGGGGATTGGCTGTGTCGAGTTCGCGCGACCAGTCGATGGCACTCACGAACAGGCCGAGCGGGTTTTTGCGTAATTGATCAGCCGAACGCGGTGGCTGGATGATGGTGGTCAGGATCGCGGTCCAGCGTGTCGTGCGGGCGAGGCTGCCGCGCGCGTAGATTTGCTCGGTCCATTTGACCTGAAACGAATTATCCGACGCCCGCACCACACTGGTCACCTGCACCGAGACGCTGCGTGTGCCGATCTGGGCGAAGGGATCGTTTGTCGTGGCATATTCGTTCAGAAACAGCGCCGCGCGGTCGGTGGCGAAATCATAAGCCGCGAGCCAGTTCCGCCGCACCAGAACCGGATCGGTGGAAACGCCACGCACATTTGTGATGAAGCGCGCCAGGTGCCAGGCGATCTGGGCATCGGCGGGGTGATAGGTCTCGGTGACGGGCGCGACGGCGCGGGCCTCGCCGAATTTATCGACTTCGACCACGTAAGGCGTGACGCGGCTTTGCATGGATTGCCAGACCAGTGCGCCGGAGAGCGAGGCCGACAGGGCGAAACAGCCGAAGGCCATGAGCCGCCAGTTTTTCGCCTGCACACGGGAGGCGCCGATGCGCTCATCCCAGAGCTGTTCGGCTTTCTGATAGGGGGTGACAGGTTCGGGCGTTTGCCCGTAGCGTTGGAGGGTTCGCTTGAAAAGCATGGGTCATTCATCCTTATTATCGAGGGTGGGATTGGCGCCTTGACCGGGCCGGTCGCCGTCCTTGACGGCCTGGGTCACGGCATGACGGTTGGTGCGGGCGGCCTGCTCGGCGCGGATGCGCTTCGCCCAATCTGGCGCGGAACGGGCCGGGGCGTTGGAGGATACTGCGGCTTCCTGCATTCTCGAAGTCTGTGCGCCGCCCGTCGCTTTCCATGCGCCGTGTGTGCCTTTGGTGGCGCTTTCTTTGAGAGAAGAACCGGCCTTTCCAGCCATGGATCGCGCGCCTTTTGCGGCGGCTCCACCGGCGGCACGGGCGACACCGCCCATGCCGGCCGCGGCTCCCGCCATGCCCGACGCGCCCGATGTGGCGCGGCCCAATTGAAACGCGGTTGACGCCGCCGATCCCACGGACGTTCCGGCGCGAACAGCGGCCATACCGCCACCCGCCGCAACACGCGCCCCAGTCATGGCCGCACCGCCCGCGAGCATCACAGCGCCCGCCGCCGCTCCTGCTGTGCCAAGGGCTGCGCCTGCGCCCAATTGCGGCGCGCCGGAGACGAGGCCTGAGGCGATGCCGGGGCCGAAGATGCCAAGACCGAGTAGCGCCAGCGCTCCCAGCACCTGCGACATGGCGGCGGCGAAATCCGGTTCCTGGCCCTGAAGACCGGTGGTAAATGTAGCGAATAATGTTGAGCCGATGCCGATGATGACGGCGAGCACCATCACCTTGATGCCGCTCGAGATCACATTGCCCAGCACCCGTTCGGCGAGAAACGATGTCTTGTTCCACAGCGCAAAGGGCACCAGCACGAAACCGGCCAAAGTGGTGAGCTTGAATTCCAGCACGGTGATGAAAAGCTGTATGCTGAGGATGAAAAAGGCGAGAATCACCAGAAACCAGGCGATTAGCAGCACAAATACCGTCAGCGCATTGCCGAATATCTCGGGGAAGCCGACAAGCCGGCTCACCTGTTCGAGCAGCGGCCAGGCCGCCTCAAATCCGGTGGCGGCGATCTTGCCGGGTTTAAGCAGATCGGCAGCGGTCAGCGATCCCGGCGCGGCGGTGATGCCAAGCCCCGCGAATGACGCATAGATGATCTCGGCAAGGCGCTGGAAGTTGTTCAGGATATAGGCGAAGACGCCGACATAGAGCACCTTTTTGAGTAAGCGCCCGATGGTGTTGTCGTCCCCGCCGAGCGCCCAGAAGAGGCCGGCCAGCGTGATGTCGATGCCGATCAGGATGGAGGTGAGGAAGGCGACGTCGCCCGACAGCAGCCCGAAGCCCGTATCGATATACTGGCTGAAAGTCGCCATGAAGCGATCGATGATGCCAAGGTCGTTCATGCGCCTTCCCCCTGTTTGTCAGTTGCCGGAATAAGCGCTGCCGGAGCCGAGAAAGCGCCGGGTGGTTTCGCGTGCCGCTTCTTCGGCTTGCGCCTTGCGGGCGGCGTCTTCGGCTTGCGAGCGATATTGCGCGGCGATCATGGTCTGGATCTGCATCTTCTGTTTGGCGCTGAGCGCGATGAGTTGGTTCGTCGCCTGTTGCGCCTGTAAGGCCCCCGCCGCGCCCTGACTCTGGTTCACCAGATCGGTAAGCAACCCCTGATCGGCGCGCACATTCTCAATGATTTGAGATTGCACGCGCATGGTCTGGCGAAAAGCGCTCATGCTGCTCTGCCAGCGGATGCGGGCGGAATTTGCCATGTCGTTTGTGCTGACCATGGCGCTATATTCTTCGGGATATTGCTGTCGCCACTGGCTATCCAGTTGGGTGAGGTCGAAGCTCAGGCCTTCCGCCTGGATCATCAGCCCGTCGATGCGATTCAGTGCACCCTGGAGCTGTCCGAGAGAAGAAAAATCCAGTCGCTGGAGATTCCTGGCCATGTTCTGCAGCATGACGGCCTCATTCTGAAGCTGGTGGATCTGATTGTTGATCTGCTTGAGTGTGCGTATGGCGGTGAGCATATTCTGCACATAATTGGATGCATCGAAGACCGGCCAACCGGCCTGGGCGCCCTGCGGCATTGTTATGGCCAAGGGAACGGCAAGAGAGGCGGCGACAAGCACCGCAAGGGATTTGCGTTTCATGAGGTTCTCTCCTTTTTATGGATAAGATCGGCTGTCCAGTCAAGGCCGCGCGCCACGAGGAACCGGGCGGCGAAATCGCCCGGCCCATGTTCCGCTAAAGTCGTGTCGATAAGAGTTTGCGCGGCCGGATCGGACGCGCCACAAAGCGCCAGCGCGATGGGTCCAAGCCCCAGTTCGAACAGCCGGTTGCCGCGCCGCGATTGCAAATAATATTGCCGCTTGGGCGTGGCGCGGGCGATCAGTTCGATCTGCCGGTCATTGAGGCCGAAACGCTCATAGGCGGCGCGGGCCTGCGGCTCTATGGCCCGGTCATTGGGCAGGAAGATGCGCTGCGGACAGGATTCAATGATGGCGGGGGCAATCGAGGAATCCGCAATATCCGCCAGCGACTGGGTGGCGAAGATCACCGAGACATTCTTCTTGCGCAGCACCTTCAGCCATTCGCGAATGCGAGCGGCAAAGAGCGGATTGTCGAGAAACACCCAGGCTTCATCAAGAATGAGCAGCGTCGGCCGCCCATCAAAACGCTCTTCCAGCCGGTGAAACAGATAGGTGAGCACCGGAAGGACCACGCCCGACTGGTGCATCAATTCCTCGGTCTCGAAACATTGTACATCGGACAGCGCCAGGCGGTCATCGGCGGCATCAAGCAGACGCCCGAAAGGGCCATCGAGCGTATAGGACTGGAGCGCCGCCTTGATCGGGTTGGATTGCAGCAGCACCGAAAGCCCGGTGAGCGTGCGCTCCGCAATTGGCGCGCTGGCGAGGTTCGTGAGCGCTGACCAGACCGCCTCCTTCACCTCCGGCGTGACGGAGAGTTTTTCATGGTCCAGCAAGGCGCCAATCCATTCCGCCGCCCAGCTTCGCGTCGCGGGATCGTCGATATTGCGCAAGGGCTGGAAGGCGAGCGAACCGTCGCTGCCCAACGCATGATGCGCGCCACCCATGGCAAGAGTGGCCGCCCGGGCCGAATTGCCCTTGTCGAAGATGTAAATCTGCGATCGGGCATAACGCCGAAACTGCATGGCGATCAGCGACAAGAGCACCGATTTTCCCGCCCCGGTCGGGCCGACTACAGCCAAATGCCCCACATCGCCGACATGGGTGGAAAGCCGGAATGGCGTCGAGCCGCTGGTTTCCGCGTAGAACAGCGGCGGACATTCTTTCCCGGTAACTTTGGCGAGATGGGCATTGCTCACCGGCCCGGCCCAGACCGCCGACACCGCCACGCAGACACATCCGGGGGCGATATTGGACGATGATCAGCGGATAGCGTTTCCCGGGTTTATAATCCCGCGGCCTGACCAGATAGCCCCATGTTCCGACGCCGTTGGCGTTCGTCCATTCAAGCCGTTCCACCTCGCCGAGGCGCATGCTTTCAAACTCGGGATTGGGGTTGAACAATTCCCGCAAGACGCCCTGCGCCAGATCAATGGCGACGATCCGCCGGGGCCGGGTCGGCGTTTCCAGATAACAAATCGCCCGGCGGCCCTGCAGGCTGCAGCCCGACAGCCAGTCCGTGGTGGCGTATATGCGCCGCACCGCTCCCGTCTTCCTGTTCCAGGCGTAGAGTGCGCGGCGGCTGCGCTGAAGCCCCTCCCTTTTCTGGAAAACCACCTCCTCCTTATCCGCCCCCCACCACAGACCATCAAACCAGCCGGTGCAGGCGGCGGCCTCACACAGATCCACCGCTTCCCCCTCCTCTGTCGCGGACGCCATCAGCGTCAGAGACGGGTCGATGCCATCTTTCCGCCCGCGATTCTCCAGCCAGGCCACATCGTCCCCGGCATAGGTTACGCTGCGCGCCTGCGGCCGGGCGGGGAGACCGGCTTGTCCGGACAGTTTCTTATAGACCTGCCGATCCGCCGGCGAGGCCTTCCGCTCCCGACCCGTCTTGACATCCAGAACCCACACCTCGGGCGCACCGCCGAGCAGTTCATACGGCTCTCCAATCCGAAGGCGCGAGGGATAGGCCGGGATAAAATTCTTCTCCACCCGGTAGCCCTTAGCGGCGCGCCCCTTCTCAGCCTTCTTGCGCAGAGATCGCGCCGCCCCCGTGCTGAAGTAGATCCGGTCACCCTCGTCCGACCAGAAGAAATCCTCAACATCGGCGGCGTTCCCGGTCATCTGCACCGCCGGCCCGCCATTCATCGGGCTGCGCCATATCTGGACAGCGCCGCGCTGCTTCTTGAGATAGGCGACCGCCTGACTGTCCGGGGACCATTTCGCCTCCCGGGGGCCCCAGTCGCCATTGACGGCTCCCTCATAACCATTTCTAAAGAGCGTCGGATCGCCGCCTTCCGCCAGCCGTCTCACCGCGCCGTCGCCCGACAATGACAGGACATGCCAGGCGACGCGGTAGCTGTCCGACGCCACATCCGCCTGATGGATTTCAAACGCGGCATATCGCCCGTCAGGCGACACTGTCATGCCATTGCCCACCATGCCGGACAGTTCCCGCAGTTGAATCAGGTCCCGTGCGGTCAGCCTTCCCGCCTTGTCGTCCGCCGCCACATGCTGCGGCGCCAGCGCCAGCAAGAAGACACATCCGATCCTGTGAAACCATTTCCCGTAATGTTCAGGGTAATTTTCAGGGTAATGTTCAGGCGTCATGGCGCAGGTCTTTCTTTTCAGGAGCCACTTCATATCACCATTTCTTGGTGATGCTGAACGAGATAAAGCGCCCCAGGGGGTCCGCGTTTTCCGGGTCGTAGCCCAATCCCAACGGGTTGTTGGCGAAAGGCGGATCGTTATCAAACATATTCTGAATGCTCAAGGCGAAACGCGTATCCCGCAACCCGAGCCCGTTCAGGCGATCGGCGCTATCGTAGGCAATGGTCATATCCACGGTGGTCCAGGCGTCTATCCTGCGATCGGGATCGCTTATGGTGTCGGCGTAACTGTCGGTGTAATTGACGAAGGCGGTTGCGGACAAGCCCTGCGTGCCGCTCCAGGTCAGGCTGCCCCGCAGGCGGAAGTCAACCGGGTTGTTCATGGTGTCAACCAGATCGATAAAGGGCGAGGTCTCGCTGAAGGCCTCCTTGAAAGTCATCAGGTAATTGCCATTCACCTTGAAATCAAAGCGCCCGAGATTTTTGCTCTCAAAGCCGTAATAAATGTTAAAATCGAACCCTGCGACTTTGGTGCGGGCGGTGTTGCTGGTCCGGCCATCGACAATGGCGCCGATTGGCGCCAAAGAACAGATGGCGGGATCGCCAAGAAAATCATTGCCCTGACATAAGGCGTCGATCTCACTCTGGCCAGGATCTCTGGTGATAACAGAGGCGAATTTATCCGCTTCAAACAGAATCCCCAGAAGATTGCCCGGCGGCCGGATCCGGTCCCGAAAATCAATATTGAACCAGGTCATCTCCAGCGTGAGCTCCGGCACTGCCGCAGGTGTATAATCCACCCCGACCGTCCAGGTCTTGGCGGTCTCATTCTGCAAATCCGGATTGGTTCCCCCCCGCAGGAGGACAAAGATTGACCCGCCCGGGGCCGAGGGATCGTCAAGCGGCAGGGCGAAAGTGCCGCTTTGCGCCCCCAGGGTCGGAATGGTCGGCGCCTTGAAGGATGTGCCGTATGTCGCGCGCAGGTTCACGCCGTCCACCGGCGCCCACAGCAGGCCGAACTTGGGATTGAACGTTCCGCCGATATCCCGCATCGCCTCGTTGCCGGGATCGCGTCGCCTGTCCTGATAATCTTCCGCCCGGCCCGCGAGGGAGACCACCAGCCTCTCTATCCCCGCGCGACGGTTTTCCGCGCCCACCAGCGGCACATACAACTCGCCGAACAGCGCCAGAACCTCCCGCTCGAAATCCTTGGCCTGGGACAACGCCGGCACCGTGAAGGCCGTGCCAAAAATTTCCTTGCGGTAATCCGCCCCCACGGCCACCCTCACCGCCCCGCCCGGCAGATGAAACAGGGGACCGTCCGCCGTGGCGTTGAAAGACCAGACCTTAGAAAGGGACGACAGGTCCTGACGGCCCCGGATACTGTCCAGGGTCGCCGGATTGCTGTTGGTCCCGTCGGCGAAGGGGTTGAAGGCCGTCGCCGGATCCGGATCGGCCAGCGCCGCCGCCAGCGCCGCATCGTCGATGAGGTTCCGGGCCAGGCTGTCGCTTTTCTCCCGGCTGAAAGACCCATAGGCCTGCAGCGCCCAGTCGGCGCCGAAATCGATCTTGCCGCCAAGGACGCCATTAATGCTGCTCACCTCGCCTTCCCGGGTGATCGGACCCAGATCCGCCAGAAAGGAATAATTCATCACCGCAAACCCGAGTCCCGTGGGATCGACGAAAAACGCATTTGTCGACGGTATGAAAAGGGTGGCGGCATGCCCCCCGGCCCGGCTTTCGAAGTCGCGCCGGCTGAAGCGGCCTTCCGCGAACAGGTCGACAGTCTCGCTCACCTCATGGGACAGGACCGCGAACAAGCTATGGCACCTTTGCGCGGCCAGCAGGTTAAACCCCGCGTTGGCGTTTTCCAGATTAACCCTCCCCGGCAGCAGGTCGCCGGAGGTGAGCGCCGTCCCGTCCTGGCCGGCGGGCACGGCGAACGCGGGCGTCTGGGTCAGCGGGTCGAGAATATTACCGGGGTTGCTGAACGAAGACCGAAAATCATCGCCCCCCAGGGGCCGCAAATCGCGCGTGACGCTATAGGCCCTGTCTTCATAGCCAAGGCTGTCCCGGTTGTGATATTCATAGGAGATCAGGATGCCGCCCTTGTCCCAGCGCGCCCCCAGCGTCTGGGAGAATTGAAATTCATCCAGATCCCCGTCCGTCACCCGGCCGTATCTGAACCGGGTTTCCGCGCCCTGATATTCATCGCGCAGGATCACATTGACCACCCCGGCGATGGCGTCCGCCCCATAAACCGCCGACGCTCCGTCGGGCAGGACTTCGATCCGTTCGATGGCGCTCGCCGGTATCGTGGATATATCGGTGAAGCCGCCCCGGTCTCCGGCCACCGGCAGGCGGCGGCCATTGACCAGAACCAGCGTCGCGCTCGCGCCCAGCCCGCGCAGATTAACCCCGGACGCAGAGGTGAAATTGGACAGGGCCGGATCGCCAAGCCGCGTGTCCTCGTCCGGCCCGCCCTGAAAATTCTGCGGCAGGGTTTTCAGGACATCCTGCACGGTGGCGAAACCCGACTTGTCGATCTCCACCCGGTCGATGATGTTCACCTTTGAGCCAACCGAAACACCGACGCCGCGGATGTGCGACCCGGTGACGACCACTTCTTCAAGCTCTACTTCCTCTGCAGGCAAGGCGTCTGAAGCCGCATTTGTTTTATTTTTTTCCTCCGCCGTCGCCGGAGAGATATATCCGCAATTAAAAATTCCCGCCATGACAACGGCGCTGGCCGTCGTCAAGATTTTGCGCCACGTTTTTTTGCTTGATGCTGTGTTTTCCTTACCCATGGTTTCTCTCTTGTTTTTCAAATATGGTTTTATGTTGACAGGCAGCCCTGACGGCTCCCTGCCATCCTTATCGAGAGAAAGGTCACGTTCCCCCTCATATGATTTTTTTATTTTCCTAAAGGCTTGGGAATAAAAACTAATATTTGGAGACAGCGCAAAATTCTACGATTGTGCGCCTCATAATCCTGCGATCAATGGTCTCAATTTCGTTATCTCCGGTGCAGAAATATGCGATTGAGCAAAACGACCAACCCGCCATACTCAAATGCGAACTTTTAAAAAAAACATGTTGAGCTATGGAGAAACCGGGGGTGATCAACTTTGGAAGATAATCAGCAAGCGGTTATGACGAACACGCAGACAGGGGTGCGCTGGAATGAAAATGTGCAGGCTCTTTATGATGACTGTTACAAATCCCTGTTATCATTCTTTCACAGGAGAATAGCAGAGGAAGATGACGCGCAGGATCTGGCGCAACAGGTTTTTGCCCGCCTCATCCAGGCCGGTCCCAGACAGGACATGGATTTTTGCCCGGCCTTGGTCTTTCATATCGCCAATTGCGTGCTCAGGGATCGCTTCAAATGGCGGAAATCCAACCGAATAGCCCGGTACGACCCCTTTGAAGAGACGCACGAGAATCTTCTCTTTTGCGAACAACCACAGCAGGATCGCATCCTGGAAGCAAGGCAGCGACTTACCGCCGTCTATGAGGAGATCGAAAAACTGCCCGCCACCCGCAAGCAGGTTTTCTTGTTGCATCGGGTCCGGGATTTTTCCCAAAGGGAAGTGGCGGACCATCTCGGCCTTTCCGTCCGCAGCGTCGAAAAACATATGGTCAAGGCCGTCCTGCACCTGAGCCGGGCGCTGGATGACCTGTCATGAGACGCCGGGCGAAACAGGATGCCACCGCCCGGAAGGCGGCCCTCTGGTTCGTCAGAAACCGCTATCGCTATACTACGCCTAATAGCCGCCAGAAATTCCACAACTGGCTCGCCAGAGACCAGAAGTACCAGAAACAGTACCAAATCATTTACAGGACAATGCGGAAAACAGACATTTTCACCAAAAGCCCTCTATGTGAAAAAATCTATGGCGATATGTTGGATGCAGCTAGGGGGAAGCCTGATCTTACTTGATATGCGTAGCCTTAAGATCAGCATATTCTTGATCTGACGAAATCTTTTTTACAACGAAATCCACCCATGCATCGTTATAAGTATAGTCTCCGTGTGACTTGTGGAAAATGCAAAAATCCTTGTTTGTCTGATGACGCTGCTTCGCGCTTGAGAGTGGACGTACTTTATAACTCCTCCAAGCCTGTGTGTGATTGTGTAATGTAAAATTCCTGCCAGACTTTTCTGCAATAAGCTTGGCAGCCTGACTTGGCTTATGGGGATAATGATCATCAGCGATAACACGCTTTTCGAGAATATTGTGTATCTTCTGGCCTTCCTCAGATCCAGGCTGAATAAACTCAAAATGAGCCTTACTTTTTGAAGTATGGTCAAGCGTATAGACCACACGAAACCGGTAGTCCAAATCCCTCTTTTCTTCTTCCGTAAGTCTGTCACTCAGCTTCGCATCCAGTGCTTCTATATGCTCTGGCATGTCAAACTTCTGAAGCTCCGTAGCCTGACTAAAATCGAGCTTAGCGAACTGCAGCGCAAGAGATAGCTCATTTTGCAGCGATAGTCTCTCACCGAAAAGTTCGCAGATTGTTTTATCAAAGTTGAGACAATTTGCTTGAAACAATGCGAAAAACTTCTGATCGGAATGCCGCAAAATCTTATGTTCAACATTATCCCGAATATCGATCATGTCCCTAATGTTGTTGGTAATTCCCTTAGAAAGCGGGAAATCTTGGCGTTTAATTATCTGTGACAGAAGCAGAGAGCGACCGTCTTTCCCCACAATCTTTACTCCCTGACGCTCAAAATATTCATGGAGCAGGTAAGTCCATGCAATATTGGTCTGAACTGCAAACTGCTCGGTCTTAAATCTCAGAATGGGACTATTGAAACTCTGAACTGCCAAAATCATTGCCTCACGGGCGCGAATCAAACGCTCATCATCGTAGAAGTTAAGTCCCGTAACAGGATCATAGGCATTTTTCTTTGCGATGAAAAAATCGACAAGTTCCTCTTCAGCCGGTTTTATAGTGTTATCCTTTTTGACCTCAGTGATGCGGGCACTGTTGACCGTTGCTACCCGCCCTCGATTTAATTGATGCTGGATATCTTGATTGCGCCAACCACGCTGGAGTAAAGCCTTTACAATCGGCTTCTCTTCCTTAGTAAGTGCCCCCTCCCTCTTGCGCGTCATTTAGCTTCCATCTATCTAACCAAATCCATCAGCTTCGCATATTCGGTGACAACATTATGCTTGGCTTTTTCGACTTCAATGTGCTTGTTGATTTCATCAAAAAACTTTCGGGCACATTCGATCTTAATCTTTTCGATCTCACGAAGATCCCGAACAGCAATGATAAAATAACACTGCTTCTTTCTTCGAGACCATGATGGCTAAAATCAAGGGGGATTAATCGTCTAATAGAAAATCTGTACTAACATTAAAAATTTTCGAAAAGGCTCTTAATTCAAAATCCCTGACTCCTCTAACGCCTCTTTCAATTTCTGAAATATCTGACTGATTAATAGTGATATCATATGAAACAGATAATTCAGCGGAGAGTTCTACCTGATCAAGTTTATTCTTCTTTCGTAATTCGCGAATTTTTTTCCCACAAATATTGGCTTTCATACAGCCCTCCTTTTGCAGAAACAATGAAGTAACCAGAAAAATTATGTAGACGATTATCGTCTATTTTATGATTGCATTACCTAATTAAAATGCTACTATTGTTTTACTGCTGAAAAGTAGTGGCGCTCGTCAAGCGTCTACCGAAGTCGGCCCACCCCCGAATATGGGTGGTATTTTTATGGGAATGTAGGTATTAGAGTCCATTCTCAGCTTCCAGTTCCTTCATCCGGGTCATGAGCGACGCATCCATGCCGCCGTATTTGGCGCGCCATTTATAAAATGACGCATTGCTCATGCCATGCTCACGACAAAGCTCTGCAACCGGCGTACCGGCCTCGGCCTGTTTTAAAATACTGATGATCTGGCTGTCTGAATAGCGTGACTTTTTCATGTAAAATCTCCTGCGTTATAGTTACGAGAAAATTCTACTTCTGAGTACCTTTATTTAACGGGGGTATTACCATCCGTTCTATACCTCGTAAACGATCAATAAGATAACTTAATGCACTAATGGCCCAAACCAATAAAGAAACCAAAATAGAAGTACAAAAAACATAAGAGAGATACGAGTCAGTCACCTCACTTGGGAAACGATTTGATATGTCGTGTCCAAAACTGCATATAAAAACTACAAGAACCCCTGCAACAATTCCCGCCCCTAAGAATCCCAAAAATTTGAGCCATCCGGTGCGTGTCAAGACTAATAGAAGTGGTATACCAATAAAAGAAAGGAAAAAAGCAATATCCAAACACAGCGCAATTGTTTGCTCAATTTGAATACCAAACTGTCCCCCAAAAAACATTGGGCGAAGAGCCATCATTATAACACCGCCAACAATCGGACTACCCAACAGCCCCATGAATAAATTTTTTGGTTCTAATCGCATTGATTTTTCACATCCTAAACTTATTACGTTAAAGCAGTATTATACTACTCACATTGGGAATAATCTATATTAGATCTAGCCTCAGTAGATGATATGACTCCATATGCTCCAGTTGCATTTAAAGTTGGGTTAGTTCGCGATGACGCACTAATAATGGCACGTTCATTATAGCCATACTTCCCCGCAATTTGAAAAATGGGGACATAGCGTAATTGAAGTAGGATCATTCTCCATATGGTATAACGGGCTTGGTTTTGAGTGCCAAAACTATCCCAAGCATAGGAGAATGACCCATGGCTATATTATACGCCGGACTGGATGTATCTGACAAGAAAACTCATATCTGTATTGTTGATGAAAAGGGCGGGCTGCGCTGGCGGGGCGTCTGCGTCACCGACCCGGAGGCCTTGAGCCGCACTTTAAAGAAGCGCGCCCCCTCCCTGGACAGGGTGGTCCTTGAAGGCGGCCCTTTGTCCTGCTTTCTGTATCATGGCTTGCGGGAGCGCGGCCTGCCGGCTGTGTGCATCTGCGCCCGGCACGCCAAAGGGGTTCTGTCAACCCGGCTCAATAAATCAGATGTCAACGACGCGGAGGGGCTGGCGCAACTGTCGCGCACAGGTTGGTATAAAGAGGTGCACATCAAGGATAAGGATACTCATCTGGACCGGACCCTGCTCCGGGTGCGTCATCAACTGATCAAGAGCCATGCCGATATGCTGAACCAGCTGCGTGGCCTTCTGAAGCTGTTTGGCCTCAGGCTGGGTCGGGTGACAACACCGGGTAAAAGAACGGAACGACTGATCTATCTGTTCGAGCAGCAACCGGCTTTAAAACCCATGCTTCTGCCGCTGATCAAAGCCCTGGACGCCCTCGAGCAGGAGATCGCCAAACTGAACAGGCAACTGAAGAGGCGGACAGCCGTCGACCCGACATGTCGCCGCCTGATGACCATTCCCGGTGTCGGTCCCATTGCCGCCCTGACTTTCAAGGCCAGCATCGAAGATCCGGCGCGGTTTAAACGGTCGACGGACGTGGGGGCCTATGCGGGCCTGACGCCGAGGCGTTTTCAGTCGGGGGAGATGGATGCCTCGGGCCATATCTCCAAATTTGGCGACCAGATGCTGAGGCGGGCGCTCTATGAATCCGCCAACAGCATCCTGGGCCGCCTGAAGAAAGGCTGTGCGCTCAAAACCTGGGGGCAAAAACTGGCCGAACATAAAGGCCCCAAACGCGCCCGGGTCGCCGTCGCCCGCAAACTGGCGATCCTGATGCACAAGATGTGGATCAGCGAACAGGAGTTTGTCTGGCGAAAAGCGTAAAGCCTGTTCGCTTCCGCTGTTGCCCGGCAAAGGATGACCTCGCGTATACTGTCGTTACCAAATAGATAACGTTGGGGACAAAGAGGTGTCCACCCAAACTTTGGCCGCTATCCTGAGGCACAGAACCTAAGGCCCCAAAGCCGTCCTGTCGACCTCGTAGACAACCATAATAAGCGGAAAAAGAACTTAAAAATACCGAAGAGGTAAAAATTCAATTAGACAACAGTATACTATTTTTCATTTATCAATTTTTTATCTTTTTCAATTCCTTAATAATATTACAGGGGTCAATATTAAGGATTTCAGCAATTTCTATCAATTCTACAATATCTACACGACGTTCCCCTATTTCACATTTTGAAACAAAAGTTTGACGTGTTTTCAGCTTTTCAGCAAGTTGTGTTTGTGACAACTTAGCATTGTTTCTTGCATCAACAAGAAGTTCCCTAAAACGCTTATATCGTTTGCTAAAAGATGATTTTGTCATGACGCACCTTTTGATAAAAAGGCGATCCTAGTACCCTATCTTAGGGTACCCCAAAATGGGGTAAAAATTAGTTGTCTCGATCAAAATACATGTTATTATAGCCGTGCTGCTGAAAAGCAGTGGCGTTTGAAACCGCCTTCAAGGTAAGACCACTCCCGATAATGAGTGGTATTTTTCCAAGGAACCCGCTATACCCCCCATATAGCGTCCTAGTTTCTTGGATGCGTAAGTCTTATGTCGGGGGTGGCGCTGGAATAAAACACCTGTTCGCAGGAAATACAGCCCACACTTCCTTGAAGTGGTTTCAAGCCCCCGGCGCCAGGGATACTTTTATGCTTTTTTCATTATGCCCCGGTGTCAGACCGGTCCTATGGGGCCGGTTGTTGTACTCACTTGACCCGGAGGCTGCATTATGCTGGAAAATGATACGCTCGCGTCCTTCCGCGCCTTCGCGGGGGAAGACCGGTTGCCTTCTGCGCCGAGAAATCCGCCGCCCCCCTCCGACCGGAGACATAAGAGTTTTGAGGCCGCCTGTTACAAAAGCCTCTACCTCGCGCGCACGCCGCAGGACTTCGCCGATCAGATTTCAGATATTCTCGGCAACTTAAGGTTTTCCGCCTATAGCTTCATTGGCCTGACCCCGGCACCCCGGTTCCTGTTTGACACCCTGCCGGACGCGCTGATGCGGGCCTATGGCCAAGAAAAATTCACAGGCGATGATTATGCGCTTTGCTATGGTCGTTCCGCGTCCGCCCCTACACTCCGCTCGACCATCGAGGACTATATGGCCGCCGCCCCGGTCGAGACCCGCGACATGGCCCGGAACCGGGAGCTTTCCGCGCTCTTTAAAAGTCACGGTTTCTATGATTTTTATCTGATCCCGCTGAGCTCTGGCCGGAACCGCTATCTGTTTTCCGTCACGACAGAGGATATCGGGCCGGATTTTTATAAAAAGATCACCCGGTATCGCAGGTCCTTGAGCCTGCTTGCCGAGATCATGCTCACTTTCGGGCAACGCAAATTCCCCGGCCATTTTGCGGGGGCGGCGGCAAAAGAGGATTTCGTGATGAACAGCCAGCCGCAGACGGTGCTGACTCTGCTGGCAAAAGAAGACATCGCCCTGCCGCAGGTGGCCGAAAAGCTTGACCGCAGCATCCATACCATCAACCAGCAAATCGCCGCCGCCCGCAAGGCGCTCGGGACCAGAACCACCCACACCGCCATCTATCGCGCCATCCAGCAGGGTTTCATCCCCTGCCCCTGCAAGGACTGTACGGAGGATCGGCCATAATGACTTGGCTGCCACGCGGAGAGCATGATATGACGAGAAACCTTTTTAATGGAAATTGATTCTTCCTGACAGGCTTTGCCACGTATGTACGCCCCTGATATGCAGGGATTAAATAGTTATTTGACAACAACATGATCTTTGAATTTCTGGAATGATGTTATCAAACCACCGGGCCGTAGATACGGTCCATGAGACCTTGGCCTATTATGGCTATCCTGACCGGCATTGGCAACGCATCCGCACCAACAATCCGCTTGAACGGATCATACGGCAGATCCGGCGCCGCACGCGCGTCGTCGTCGCCTTCCCGGACGGTAAAAACGCCCTTAACCTAGCGGCCGCCAAGTTAAGGCACATCCCCGGCACCAAATGGAGCACAAAGAGATATCTCGATATGACCCTGCTCAAGCAGCAGCAACAGGAGAAAATGGCTTAGCAGAAGGACACCAGCCTGAAAATAAATGTGCGAAAAATTCTGGACACTATCTAGGCTCAGGACTCATTAAATCCACCAAATGACGATTGCGGCGATTTTGATGGCGGCCAGGAAAGTATGTGAGCAGCGGTCATATCGTGTTGCTATTCTGCGCCAGTCCTTGAGTTTTGCAAACATATTCTCGATCTTGTGGCGCTGGCGGTACAGGGTCTGGTCATATGCCTCCGGCTGTTTGCGGTTTTTCTTCGGCGGAATGCAGGGTGAGATTTTCCTGTCG